>Ga0207996_1000020_pt1 | contig 164168 bp, 107 predicted proteins | sample AntAceMetag02UKG_FD_184773 | JGI IMG/M metagenome (GOLD analysis project Ga0207996, IMG submission 184773) | Saline lake microbial communities from Ace Lake, Antarctica - Antarctic Ace Lake Metagenome 02UKG (SPAdes) (version 2) | ecosystem: Environmental > Aquatic > Non-marine Saline and...
GCGTCTTAAACATGGATCTTTGGAAGAATGGATTAAAAAAACATTAGAAATTTATATCCATAATCCTGATATTGATCCCTATTCACTCTTGCCCCCCCCATAATTCCCCCCTTTACTCACCGGTTACCTTATTTTACTCTCTACCCCTTGACATGCACATTTGAATGATGTATAATACAGTTAAGAGTGCAAGATAATTAAGGAGGGGTATATGAAAGCATATAGGGAAAGAAGAAAATCACCGAGGATTCAAGTTGATGGAGAGATGCTTCTCGATGTGCGTAGCCAAGACTTCATAAAGGCGAACACTATCAATATCAGTTCTTCTGGAATTCATTTCATGAGTGCGGTTGCTATTCCCCTTTTTAGAGAGCTTGAAATAACATTGACTATTAATCATGTGTCCAAAAATCGTAATATTGAAGAAATAAAATGCCATAGTGTTGTTGTGCGCTGTGAACCGAAAGGATCAAAGTGGTTTGATGTTGCATTGTTCTTTATTGATATACCTAAAGAATCAAAAATGTGTATTGAGAAGTACATAGAGCATAAGGTTGGAGCAAAGAAAACAGTATGTTGATACAGTAGATGTTCGTGATAAGATGTTCGTGATAAAAAGTGCAGATTATGTGAATAATCTGTTTTTTTTATCACTGTTTTTTGATAAAATATTATGCAGAGATGGTTTGAGTAATTAACCAGGAGTTTTCTATGGTTACGATAGAACAGATATTAAAAATAATGATTGAAAAGAACGCCTCAGACTTACATCTTAAAGTCAATTGTCCCCCGACAATGCGGATTAATAAAGAGCTTGTTGCAATGGAAATGGATGCGATTGGCGATGATGAGATTCAGGCTATAGCATCTGGCCTAATGAATGAGCGACAGCAAGATGTTTTTGATAAAAAATCTGAAATTGATTTTGCGTATTCATTGCCGTCAGTTGGTCGTTTTCGAACAAATATCTTTGTCCAACGCGGAACGATCGGCATTGTGATGCGATCGGTGAAGACTGTTATTCCTACATTTAGTGACCTTACACTACCTGGAAAACTATTTGAAAACATTATTAATAAGAATAATGGGATTATTATTGTGTGTGGCCCAATGGGATGCGGAAAGTCATCAACGCTTGCAGCGTTGATTGATTATATCAATAGGGTCGAGAGGGTGAATATCGTTACCGTTGAAGATCCCATAGAGTTTCTCCATACAGATAAAAAAAGTATAGTTAATCAGAGAGAAGTGGGGATAGATACTCATTCCTTTAAGGATGCGCTCCGTTATATTATGCGGCAGGATCCGGACGTGATTGCTATAGGAGAAATGAGAGATGCTGAAAGTCTCAATGCGTCAATGATGTCTGCAGAAATTGGTCATTTGGTGTTAACAACATTACACTCAGTGACTGCTGCCCAATCAGTAGCAAGGATGCTTGAGTTTTATCAAGTGGAAACGCGTGATCAAATACGCAGACAATTATCTGATGTTTTACATGCTGTTATATGTCAGCGTTTAGTGCCCAGAGCTGACGACAAAGGTCTTGTTCCAGTTCTTGAAGTCATGATTGTCACCCCTACGGTAAAAAAACTTATCTATAATAACCAGTTGGATAAATTGCCCGCTGCAATAGAACTGGGAAAAGAATTTGGTATGCACAATTTTAATCAATCTTTTATACAGTTAGTTAATGATGAAATAATTACAAAAGAAGTTGCGTTAACACATTCACTCAATCCTGAGGCGCTCAAGTTGAATTTGCAGGGCATATTTCTTGATGATTCTCACAGAATATTGGATGCCTGAGGGCTCATGCAACGCAAAACAAGAGATATAATCAGTCAACTCACATCTTCTGAAAAGATTCTCATTCCGTTTAAACGCTCCGCCTATAACAGTGTCGCATTGGTATATCCACAAAGTTATTATATCGGGATGAGTAGTTTGGGATACCAAAGTGTTTATGCCATGCTGAATGCACGAAATGATACCCAGTGTGACCGCGCGTTTTCTTTTGATACTGGTGAAATATTTACCCTGGAAACACGAAGGACACTCAGAGACTTTGATATTGTCGCATTTTCGATATCGTATGAGAATGATTTCCTTAATGTAATTACAATGCTTCAGGAGTCAGGTATCCCGCTTTTTAGCTCTGAGAGGTCCGATAAGGATCCTCTTGTAATAGCCGGAGGGGTATGCTCTTTTATTAATCCCGAACCGTTACGAAACATTGTTGATGTTTTCCTTATTGGTGAGGCTGAAGCTATTCTCGATCCTTTTATGGATATATATAGTGATAAGAAAACTATGCAAAGAGATACCCTGTTACAATCGCTATCATCTGTAGAGGGGGTATATGTACCTGCGTTGTACAACAAAAACAATGATAAGCGAATAAAAAAACAATATGTAGCCGATATTAATACCTGCAATACATCGTCGAGCGTTCTCGCTACCGGTACTGAATTTGCGAATCGCAATCTTATAGAATTGTCACGAGGATGTCCTAGAGGATGCCGTTTTTGTGCCGCCAAATATATATATTCAAATGCTAGATACAGGGATATTGAAAATATAATCCCCATGATCGAAAGAGGAATGGCCTTTACTAATCTTGTTGGTTTTGTTGGTGCGAGTGTCTCAGATTACCCCTATATCGAAGAATTGTGCAGGTATGTTTTGGCACATGACTTGAAGATGTCTGTATCAAGTCTCAGGGCGGATTCGGTGAGTGATATATTGCTCAGAGCACTGACTCAAGGCGGACAACGGGAGATAACTATAGCTCCGGAAGCAGGGACACAGAGGTTGAGAAATCTCATTCAAAAGGGGATTACACTCGTAGATATCATTGAAAGTGCAGAAAATGCAAAAAGGCATGGTATTATCCGACTTAAATTATATTATATGTATGGATTGCCGACCGAATCGATTGATGATATTGATGGCATTGTTAGTGAGGCTATTGAAATATCTCGTATACTGCCCTTACGGCTTAACCTAACACCATTTGTACCTAAACCACACACACCGTTTCAATGGTGTTCTATGGAGTCTGGCGGTAACCTTAAAGAAAAACTGTCGTATATTAAAGCTCGCTTAAAGGGTGAGCGCCGAATTAAGATTACCAGTGAAAGTGCTAAGTCCGTCCTTCTCGAAGCGTTACTTGCACGCGGCGACGTTATATTTGATAAAAATACCGTTAACCTGAAACCGCAGGAAATAATAAAACACAATCCTTCTATACGTAAGATATCTTTGGATGAGGCTCTTCCGTGGGATTTTATTGATAATGGGATTGATAAAGAATATTTAAAAAAAGAATATAACAAAAGTATTATTTCTCAATCCCCTGGTGATATATGACGGTAATGATATCTCACAAAGAAGCATATGGGGTACCCTATATTGAGTATGATGAGTTAACCCCTTATGCTGGCATTAAGTGCATTACAACACTTCGTTCAATCCTGCAGCGTGAAGAGGTAGCCAAAATTGCTTCACGCATTATCAGTGGTTCACCCAAAAAAGTATTTACTGTCAGTCAGGTTCATGGTGATAGATATGTGTTGGTAAAAGATCATTATATGGCTGGACAGCATAAAGAGAGAGAATGCGCTGATGCGATTATCACAACTGCTAAGCGTTTTCCCATAGCAATGTATACTGCGGATTGTCTTCCCATACTGTTGTTTGATGAGGCGTGTACCGTGTGTGCCCTCATTCATGCAGGGAAGATGGGAACGCAAAAAGAGATAACGTACAAAGTTGCTAAGAAAATAAAAGAAATGGGCCAAAATATAGTACACGCAATTATTGGTCCTTCTATAGGCCCATGTTGTTATGAAATTGATCTGTGGAGTAATAATGAAACACAGCTGCAGAAAGCTGGCATAGCAAAGATCCATAATGTGGGGATATGTACTTCATGTAATACAGACACTTTTTTTTCATATAGGAAAGAAAAGGGAACCCAAGGTAGACTGGTTACGGTCGCGCAGTTGGAGTAAGAATTAAGCCGGTAATAAAGAAACGCTAAAAATGATTTGTAGTTGTTATCCTCTGAGTATATAGTAGTAATTATTATGTAGATATTATCTGGAGTAACCGTGTATGTATGCTGAAGATATACAAAAAAATGTGACATTAATAAAAAGAAATATAGATGAAGCTTGTAGGGTATCCGGAAGATCTACGCGTGAGGTAACGCTTATGGGCGTTACCAAAACAGTAGATGTCGACGCGATAAGAGAAATTATATCATGTGGGATAAAAGATATAGGCGAGAGTAAAATACAGGATGCAACGCGGAAACATTCTCATATTTCTCAAGAGGTTAACTGGCACCTGATTGGTCATCTGCAGACAAACAAGGTCAAGCATGCAGTACAGATCTTTGATTATATACATTCAGTTGATAGTGTAAAACTGGCTCGGGTAATATCTCTGAGAGCTGAAGAGATAGGTAAGACAATAAAAATTTTTGTAGAAGTAAATGTTTCCGGTGAAGAAACAAGGTATGGATTTTCCCACGAGGATGTGGCTCCGGCGATAGAAGAAATGTTGTTAATGAATAATATTCAGGTTGTTGGTTTGATGACTATGGCTCCTTTCACTGATGATCCTGAATGTGCTCGGCCATATTTTAAACAACTAAGAGAGTTAAAGGAATCCATTAATGCAAAAAATAGTGTTGATAAAGAGCTGTCTGAATTATCAATGGGTATGAGTAATGATTATCCTGTTGCAATTGAAGAGGGGGCCACAGTTGTCAGGGTAGGTACTGCACTTTTTGAAGCCAGTAGTGAAATATAAAAATATATTAATTAATGGAGTAAATACTTATGAATGAAAAAAATATGTTGAGTAATAAAAAAATTGGTGTGATAGGTGTGGGGAACATGGGAAGTGCACTTGTTCATGGTATTGTTGAGTCAAAGCTTGTTGATGTATCACGGATATATGTTTGTGATTGTGTGCCGGCCAAATGCGATTCAAAAAAAGATCTTGGGATTAATGTGGTAAACTCTCATAGAGAGCTTGTCACGCTTGTGGATATTGTTATTCTTGCGGTAAAGCCCCAAACAATACATGGTGTTTTAGAGGAAATAGTAGGCTCATTAAGTAAAGGCACTCTCATTATATCTATTGCCGCAGGTGTATGTTTAGAAAAATACGAAACTGTTCTTGTCCAGAGTCCTGTAATTCGCGCTATGCCAAATTTGCCTGTGGTAACAGGAAGCGGAGTCGTTGCAATTGCTCCGGGGAAGAATGCCACTGAAGAGCATATGCTGTATGCAAAAGCTATATTTAATGCAGTAGGTAAGGTTGTTGTTGTAGAAGAGCGTATGATGGACGCTATAACTGCAGTCAGTGGGAGCGGCCCTGCATATGTGTACTATTTTCTTGAAAGTTTCATTGATGGTGCCGTTAATCTTGGATTATCTAAAGAACTAGCTTTTCAATGTGTGTATGAAACCGTTTTAGGGTCATTACAATTACTGGAAAAACATAATGAGTCACCGGGAGAATTACGAAAAAAAGTGACTTCGCCCGGCGGTACGACAGAGGCAGCTTTGCGGTATCTTGATGAGATACAGTTTCATGAACATATGGGTAAAGCTCTGGAACAAGCCGCTAAAAGATCTAAAGAACTTTCGAGCGGTGCATGACAAAGATAGACGTTACTGAAACAAAAGCGGGGCTTATTCTTAAGGTAAAAGTGCAGCCAAAAGCAAATCATGATCAGGTTATAGGCATGTATGATGGTGGCATTAAGATAAAGATACAATCCCCTCCCGTTGATGGTAAAGCTAATAAGGCGTGTGAGTCGTTTCTTTCCAAGCTACTGGGCATTCCTAAAGGGGGCGTATCGCTTGTTAAAGGTCTTACCTCGAAAAATAAGATGTTTAGAATATCCGGGTTGGACAAAAATGAACTGGTAGCTATCTTAGAAAAGTATGTGTGATTGTACCAAAAATATTTTTAGAATCTATTTTTATACGTCTTCTCGATTTTTTCGGCTACATCCTTAAATGATATATCAATGGTATATATTTTTTTGTATTCATTGAGCGCTTCTGGGATTTTCCCCATTTCTTCGTACGTAGCAGCCAAATTGTATATAATGTCTTTTTTCAGGGGAGTCATTTCTGTGAGGGATTCTATAGCAGTTGAATATTGTTCTATTGCAAGATCAAACATTTTCTTAGAGGTGAAACATACACCAAGATTATTCAGTGTTTGAATTGTTTTATTAGGATTCTTAACAGCGAGTTGGAATTCGGTGATGGCTTTATCTATCATACCGGTTTTCATATACAGTGAGCCGAGATCAAAACGAAGATTTAAATTCGTAGGAAATTGTTCCACTTGTTGCAGGCATGAAGCCAGGAGAAGGTTAGTCTTTTTCTGCTCTAGGTTTTTGAGTGTTGTTTGTAGATCATTATTTTCCGGGCTATCAACAAGCTGTTCTTTAATTTTGTGTATTTTAAGATCAATACTTTTGCTCTCGATCTGTGCAAGAATATCTTTGTATGTCAGATCAGATGGGCTGAGCGAAATACACTTTTTAATATATTCAGCAGCCTTATTGTAATCATGTGTTTGAAAATAAAGCTCTGAAAGATTGCTCAAGGTATCAAGATTGTCAGGGGAGAAGTCAAGTTTTCGTTCCAGAGAATAAATTATTTCATTTAATTCATCTTCAGATTTTGTATGTTTTGCCTCTTTTTCAAACAACTTGGCTTGTTCTTCATCTTTGATTTTTTCTCTAAAACTTTCGAGTCTATCCCATGAGCTTTGCTTGATTGTTCCTAATGCGGCGATTTTCCTTAATTCCGGGCTTGCATCAGGATCATCAGGGGATATAGATAGTACATCTTCGTAGCACAGCCTAGCATCGTTAAGGTGTCCTAAATCCTTATGGATCCGTGCGAGCTCCTTAATAGTAGAGACATCTCTTTGATCAACAAGTCGCAGTGCATTTAGGGTATCAATAGAGATGTCTATCATGCCATTTCTTTCAGCGGTCTGCGCAAGCTTTAAGAGTACAAACTTATTTTTAGGGTGAATGAGCAATATCTTCTCTAATTCATTGATTGCTTTGCTCCAATATTCTTTAGAAAAATAGTAATGCGCTTTGAGAAATGGCACAGCTCCTAATATGAGCTTAAGGTACGTGACAAAAATAGGCGGATGTTCAAGATCATATTTTTTAAATTGTGCAAGACGTAATTTCCTTCTGCATACAGAATAGAATGGTGCTACTGAGAGTGCACCCTCAAATAGGGGGATGGCATAATCATAATTGGAATTATCGAGTGCCTGCTCTCCCTTTTCAAATAAATCTACCGCTTTTTTTGGTGTTTCTTTGGTAATCTCTTTTGGCATGTATCCCTCATAAATATTTTTAGTCTAACATCTTACAGCGAGAAATGGTGTTTGTCAATTAATTTTTAACGTTAAATATGCCTTCAAAAAGATAGTTCATCGAAGCAATAATAATTATATTGACAACAGGCATCGTCTCTGGTTTAATTATCTTTTGAATTATCGGAATGTCGTGAGAGGAGTGGGCAAAACCCACTCTTTTGTATTCTAAACGAAAATTGGAATTAATTACGTAAAAAATATGAGAGGCTCACTATGAGTGGTGACTTAATTGCCGTATTAGATTATTTGGAGAGAGAAAAGGGTATCGAAAGGGAAACGCTCATATTGGCTATAGAATCATCTCTACTTTCCGCATCGCGTAAAAGCGTGGGTACCGCAACAGATGTCTCCATTGAGGTTGACAGAAAAACATTAAAGATAAGAGCTTTTGGCGATTTTGATGTTGTTAAAAAGGTTTCTGACCCACAACAAGAGATTGATTTTGAAAAAGCAAAAACGATTGATCCTGATTGTCAAATAGGTGATAAGATAAAGATTGAGGTTACCCCAAAGAATTTTGGGCGTATTGCTGCACAGACTGCCAAACAAATTATGATACAAAAGATCAGGGAAGCAGAAAGAGACATAATTTTTAATGAGTATAGAGAACGTATAGGGGAGATTGTTACCGGTTTAGTCAGGCGGTATGATCATGGAAACGTGGTTATTGATCTTGGTAAAACTGAGGCTATTATGCCGTATAATGAAAAATGCCCTATAGAGGATTATCCTATTAGTAGTCGTTTTCGCGGTTATGTTGTTTCTGTTAAGACATCGTCAAAAGGACCTGAAATTGTGCTTTCGAGATCTCATCCGAATTTTGTTAAAAGGCTTTTTGAGCTGGAAGTACCTGAAATATATGATGAAACCGTAGAGGTTAAAGCAATAGCACGTGAGGCTGGGTATCGCACAAAAATCGCGGTGTTTTCAAGCGATGAAAAGGTTGATCCCGTGGGAGCATGTGTTGGTATGAGAGGTTCTCGCGTTAAGAATATTGTTAATGAACTTAGTGGAGAGAAGATTGATATTATTCCGTGGAGTGAGGATGTAGCGACATTTGTAAAAAATGCGTTGAGTCCTGCTAAAGTTAAACATATAGATCTTGATACAGAGCATAATGCGGCAACGGTAATTGTTGAAGCCGATCAATTGTCTCTTGCAATTGGTAAAAAGGGACAGAATGTCCGATTAACATCTAAACTTGTTGGCGTAAAAGTCGATGTTAAAAAGATTGATGAAGAAAATGGGATCGGTGATATAACCCCGAACTTAATACATGTTCCAACTCAGAAGACAACTGTAAATAAATTTGAAGGTGCTATAGAACAAGCAGCAGCGAACTTAATGCAAATTTCTTGCATAGGAACAAAGATGGCGCACAGTTTGGTTGAGGCAGGGTTTACCAGTATTGACGGTTTAGTTGAAGCTGACCCTTCAGATTTATGTGCAATTTCTGGTATTGGAGCAAAAAAGGCGGAAAAAATCGTTGAAACAGCTATGGAGTTAAAAGAAAAGAAAAAGTAGTTCTATATTGAACAGATTTATTTAAGAGGTTTGATATAGCACGTTATCTAAGGTGAATATGAGAGTACATGAACTTGCAAAAGAGCTTGGCCTGGTGAGTAAAGACCTTATTACAAAACTCAAAGAACTTGGGTGTGATGTAAAAGGTCATATGAGCAGTATTGATGATGATACAGTTAATAAGGTTAAAGGTGCAGCTGGGGCCCAAGATGTCACTGTCCGCAGTAAACCAGCTAAAGAAATTCCCGCAAAAACTGAAAAGGAAGTAAAAAAAAGAGGCCGCAAGAAGAAGGAACAAGACCCTTCTAAAGATGATGCGGTAAAAGAAATAAAGAAGACCTCAGAAGAAGTTCCCTCAGAGACTATAGAAGAAACTATCCCCCATGTTGAAGAACCAAAAGAAGAAATCGTTGATCAAGAGGTTTCCCCCGAAGATATTTCTGAAGATATTATCGAACTTCTTATGCCTATTTCTGTGAAAGATTTTGCTGATGAGTTAGCATTAAAGCCAAATGAATTAATCATGAAGCTGATGAAAAAAGGGGTATTCGCATCAATCAATCAAACACTCGATTTTGATACGTGCAGCGCTCTTGCTAGCGAATTTGGTTTCAAGATAGTAGAAAAAGAACCAGAGCAAATTATTGAAGAGATCATTCAGCATGAAGTTCTTTGTGTTGATGAAGTTGATGATGAAAAAGATTTGCGTCCACGGTGGCCGGTGGTTACTTTTATGGGGCATGTCGATCATGGCAAAACATCATTATTAGACTATATACGTAATGCGAAAGTGGCCGCAGGAGAGAAAGGCGGTATCACACAACATATTGGTGCCTATGAAGTAGTGACTAATCGGGGGCACATTACGTTTCTTGATACTCCTGGCCATAAAGCGTTTACTGAGATGCGTGCACGTGGTGCTAATGTAACGGATATTACGGTACTGGTTGTTGCCGCTGATGATGGTCCGATGCCCCAGACGTACGAAGCAATTGATCATTCGTTGGCTGCAGAGGTGCCTATCCTTGTCGCGATAAACAAAATTGATATTCCCGACTCAAATCCTGATACGGTAAAACGAAAATTATCTGAAAAAGAGCTTACCCCTGAAGATTGGGGTGGCAAGACAATCTATGCGCCAGTATCTGCAAAAACGGGCGAGGGGATCGATGATCTTCTCGAAATGATACTCTTACAAGCCGAAATTATGGAGCTTAAAGCAAACCCCAACCGGCGTGCATATGGTGTTGTTGTTGAAGCAAAGACATCAAAAAAGAAGGGACATGTTGCTACGGTTTTAATTTTGAAAGGTACTCTCAAGGTAGGGGATCCAATATTTTGCGATAAGTATAGCGGTAAAGTGAGAGCCCTTTTTAATGATAGGGGGCAAAGTATTAGAAAAGCCGGGCCGGCGACACCTGTTGAAATATTAGGTATTAGCGGTGCACCTGAAGCCGGATCTGAATTTTTTGTTACCAAAACAGAAAAAGAGGCACGTGAAATCAGCGAAATAAGTTCACATAGGAGTAAAATGGCATCATGGACTGCTTACAAACATCTGACTCTTGAGGACTTATATCGCGAGATCGTTGAGGGCAAGACAAAAGAGTTGAAATTAATAATAAAAAGTGATGTGCAGGGCTCCTTGGAAGCACTGAGAAAATCTCTCGAAGAGTTAGGCACAAAGGCCGTGACCGTTAAAGTAATACATGAAGGAACAGGTGATGTTAGCGAAAATGATATTATGCTTGCTGCCGCATCGAACGCTATTGTAATAGGATTTCATGTAAAAACCGATTCTAAAATGCGCGATCTGGCACGAAAAGAGCTTGTTGAAATGCGCCTATATAGTATTATTTACAACGTGGTAGATGATGTAAGAAATGCTATGGAAGGATTGTTAGAGCCAACGTATACTGAAACAATTATGGGGCATGCTGAAGTGAGAAAAGTATTTTCGGTATCTAATGCAGGAAAAGTTGCCGGATGTTTTGTGAAAGATGGAAAAATACTCAGAAATGCTAAGGTCCGTGTTTTAAGAGGGGATGAAATTGTACATGATGGTGAGCTTAGTTCTCTTAAACGGTTTAAAGATGAAGTAAAAGAAGTTGGCCGTGATTTTGAATGCGGTATTCGACTTGTGAGTTTTGATAGTTGGCAAGAACTAGATATGATAGAAGCATATACTCTAGAATCATCAGCAACAAAATTGTAACCTTCCAAGCAGTATGCAAAACTACTGTGGGTATCCTGCAAATGGCCATAAATACACCAGGTTGTTGCTCTTTCAAGGAGAAACGAATGGTTGGCCCTCATTCAGAGACTTAATAACAAATAATATTGCTGCTTGGTTTTGCGCAATTGAACTTCATGATTATATGAATAGAGATATGATAACAAGAGAGCGAATATAGGGTGTAAAATGGGTTCACGGATGTTGAAGGTAAACAGTTTGATGAAGCGGGAAATAAGCCAGATAGTTCAACAAGAGCTCAAGGATCCGCGTATAGGATTTGTTACGATTATTGGTGTCGAAGTAGCCAATGATTTGCGGCATGCAAAAGTATATTGCTCTGTGATGGGCGATAAAGCCAAAAAAGATGAGTCTATGAGGGGTCTAAAGAATGCCAAAGGATATATACAAAGTGAATTAGGGTCTCGCATAAGAATTAGATATATTCCAGAATTGCATTTTATCCTAGATGAAACTCTTGATTATAGTATGCATATAGAAGAAATGTTAAGGAAAATACATGATGAAAAGCCGATATCTCTAGAGGAAAATACTATAGAAGATGATCAATAAATTTTGATGAGGAAAGAAAATGCAGTGCAATAATACTGAAAAAATTATTCAGGTTATAAAAAACGAGAAAAAGTTTACTTTGTTTACTCATGAGTCTTCCGATGGAGACTGTATCGGAAGCCAGCTTGCTTTTGCCCGAGCATTAAAAAAATTAAAGAAAGACGTCATTTGTGTGGGAGAGCGTGTTCCGCTTAAGTATCAATTTCTCTATTCTCAAGAAACGATACATGCCCGAGATCCGCGCAAAGATACGGCTAGTCGTGTTGCGGTATTCTTCGACACAACCTCATTAGATAGAGTTGCGGGTGCTTCAGTAAGCGACTTAAAAAAATATAAAACATTGATTAACATAGACCATCACGTTAGTAATGATCGTTTCGGAACCTATAACCTGATAGATGCTAGCGCATCAAGTGTTGGGGAAATGATATACACTTTGCTTGTAAGAGCTGCCGTAGAGATAAGCCCTGATATTGCAGCACCGCTTTATGTGGCGATATTGACTGATACCGGTATGTTCCAATATGCAAATACTACACGTTCTACACATGCGGTTATTGGTGCACTTTTAGAGTCGGGAATAGACCAATTCCGTATATATCAACATGTGTATGAGAATGTACCTCTTGCAAAACTAAAACTTCTTCAATATGCTTTAGCGACTTTACAGATAGATGGCCATGGTAAAATTGTGTCAATGTGGTTAACGCGTACAATGTTTAAGAAAGCTCATGCCCGCGAGGAATTGTCCGAAGATGTTATTAACTATGCGCGAAGTGTTGAAGGATCTGTTGTTGCAGTTGTCTTTAAGGAAACGGAAAAAAGAGGTGTGATCAAAGTCAGTCTACGTTCAAAATCAAAAAAAGCTGATGTAAATAAAATTGCTGCGTGTTTTGGCGGTGGCGGACATAGTGCTGCCGCGGGATGTACCATACGTGGTGCAAAAAAAGTGGTAGAGAAAAAAGTAATAAACACGATCAAAAAAGTTATTGTGAAGGTGTAGTTAGTAGGTCTTTTTTGGGTAAAATATCCTAGCCCGCTATTTGTTCAAAGGTCATATCATAAGATACACAGTTGGTACGGAATATGTATACATATATAGACCCCAAGTTTAACCTCAAAAACACATTGCTCTGTGGTCAATGTTTTCGATGGCGGCTTCATTCGGATACATATTATGGCGTTGTGGAATCGCATCTGTTAGGTGTTCGGCAAAACAACACGCAATTACATGTAACGGTAAGCCCTTCTGTTTCTAACGATCAGTTCGTTCGGGATTATTTTAATTGTGCATTTTCCTCCGATGAAATACTGAAATCATTTCCCATAGATGTATATGTCAAACAGGCAATGGTAGCTTCAGAAGGTATACGAATTCTTAAACAGGATCTTTGGGAAACAATTGCATCATTCATTATTTCAATCAATAAAAATATTCCGGCTATTATTACAATAATAGAAAACCTATCGATGCAGTACGGTAAGAAAATAGATGTGGGGACATCACTTGATCTAAAGGATCATTATTCTTTTCCGGATATAGCAACGATTGCCCGCACAACGCCAAGTGCTTTGAGGGAGAGCGGTATGGGGTTTCGAGCAGAATATCTATCCAAGACAAGTCAAATGATAGAAGATGGTGTTATCGATCTATCGAACTTAAAAAAGATGGGCATTGATGAAGCACTTAGCGTGTTGCAAACGCTTCCGGGTGTTGGGCCAAAAGTTGCCAACTGTATATTGTTGTATGGTTGTAATCGGTATGATGCTTTTCCAATAGATGTCTGGATGAAGCGGATATTGGAAGAATGTTATTTTAAGGGGAACAAAGTGCCACTCAAGAAATTAGGTCAGTTTGCAAAAAAATATTTTGGGCCTTACAGAGGATATGTGCAACAATATCTGTATTATTGGGCACGTTCACAAGGAAAGAAAAATAAATAGCGAGATATATAATGGACGGATTATTTATTATTAATAAGCCAACACATATGACATCATTTGATGTTGTTCGGAAAATAAGAAAAATATGTAATGTAAAAAAAGTGGGACATGCGGGAACTCTTGACCCCCAAGCCACCGGTGTCCTTTTAGTAGGAGTAGGGAAGGCAACCAAATGCATGAAATATTTTGAGGGTATGTATAAAGTCTATAAGGCGCGTATGACACTTGGGGTTACGACTGATACTCAAGACTCAACAGGAAAGGAACTTTCAAAGAAAGAATGTGGAGCAATATCTCAAGAAGAAGTCAGACTTGTTATGGAAAACTTTTTGGGTGAGACTAGTCAGGTTCCGCCAATGGTGTCTGCCCTGAAACATAAAGGAAAACCATTATATAAGTATGCCCGAGAAGGAGTCGAAATCGAGAGGAAAAGCCGTACGATACAAATACATGATATGTATGATGTGTCATACGCTTTACCGGAAGTGTATTTCACCGTAAAATGTTCAAAGGGAACATACATAAGAACTCTCTGCCATGATATTGGATCACGCCTTGGATGTGGTGCTGTTCTTTCAGGGCTTGAACGTCTTGCGGTAGGTCCCTTTACGATTGATGATGCACTTTCTCTAGACGAAATTGATCAAAGTGGCAATAATAGTATACCGATTGAAAAACTTATGGCGTATGTTGACAAATAGAGGATAGAAATAATGGAAATTATACAAGATATAGAGTCTATGCGACAACCGCTCAAGAACACAGCTGTTACGATAGGTACTTTTGATGGCGTGCATATCGGGCATCAGAAGGTGATAAAAGCTGTTGTGCGATCAGCAAAGAAAATTAAGGGTAAAAGTGTCGTTGTAACATTCTATTCTCATCCGCACAAAACCATAAAGGGAGAGGATACACGTGTGCATATCACGTCGCCTCAACACAAAATCAGAATGATAGAAGAGCTTGGTGTTGATGTATGTATTTTGCTGGATTTTAAAAAAGGCGTAATTCATATGAGTGCGGAAAAATTTATCTCACACTTTCTTGTAAAACAGCTTGATGCTAAAAATATATATGTCGGATATAATTTTATGTTTGGTTCTAAACGAAAAGGTGATGTTGCTCTTCTCGAAAAAATGAAAAATACATATGGATACAATTTACATGTGTTGCCGCCGGTAATTAAAGATACTATTTGTGTGAGTAGCACTGTGATTCGAAAACTTGTGCATTCCGGAGACCTTTCTTTAGCGTCGCGTTTGTTGGGAAGAAAATATTCTCTTTATGGTACGGTTGTTAAGGGTGATACAATTGGGCGTATCCTCGGCTATCCAACAGCAAATATCATTCCTGATAATGAAATTATGCCGCCGAGTGGCGTGTATGCAGTAAAAGTGCTCTATGCCCAGTCATGGTATAATGGCGTTGTTAATATCGGGGTGAAACCGACATTTAAAAATGCGGATGATGTTAAGCTGACCGTTGAAATACACATTTTCAATTTTAATAAAGAAATTTACAATGAGTATCTTGAGATATTCTTTGTGCAAAAATTAAGAGAAGAAATGAAATTCCCTCATAAAGACGAACTTATTGAGCAGATTAAAAAAGATGAGGTAAGGGCAAAAAACCTATTGCGTGCCGTTAAGTGGCGCGGTTCTGTATAAAAATATTGAGTTTACAATTGACAATTGTTGCTATTCTGGTATCCTGTACGACGCTTCAAAAAATAAAAAAAGGGGGACGTAAGCAATGTTATTATTAAAAAAGAAAGACAATAAGAAATTGATAAAAGGAGGTGAATCGAGCGATCCTGAGATCGAAAAAATGCGCGAGATGTATGCGCAAACATTCCGTAAACTTGAAGAAAATTCTATCACAATTGGAACGATAGTTGAAATTCGTTCTGATGAAGTGTTAATTGATGTTGGATATAAATCTGAAGGGGTTATACCTGTTTCAGAGTTTAGAAATATATCAGAATATAAGATTGACGATGAAGTCGAAGTGTTGATCGAGCAGTTAGAAGATCAAAACGGCATGGTGTCATTATCAAAGCAAAAAGCTGATAAGATGCAAAGCTGGGAACGGGTTATTGCCGATTGCGAAGAAGGTAAACTCGTAAAAGGAAAAGTTACCAGAAAAGTTAAGGGCGGGTTAATGGCTGATATCGGTATTGAGGCTTTTCTTCCTGCTTCACAAATTTCATTAAGGCCAGTTAAGAATATGGACGAGTTTGTCGGTAATGAGTATGATTTTAAAGTGGTGAAGATAAACTTTGAGAGAAAGAATATTGTTGTATCAAGGAAGCAATTTTTGGAAGAATCGGTTGCTAAAGATAAATCTAAGATGATCAAAGAAATGAAAGTCGGTGATGTAAGAAATGGTTCAGTGAAAAACATCACAGACTTTGGTGTTTTTGTTGAGCTAAACGGTATTGATGGCCTGTTGCATATTACTGATATGACATGGGGAAGGATAAGCCATCCTTCTGAAATGGTTGCTATTGGTGATTCAATAGATGTGGTAATCCTTGATATTGATAATGAAAAAGAGAGAGTATCACTTGGCCTTAAGCAGAAAACAGTCAATCCATGGGAAGAGGTAGAAAAGAAATATCCTGTGGGTACAAAGGTGAAAGGTCGTGTGGTTAATCTGATGCCTTATGGCGTATTTGTCGAGCTTGAAAAAGGGATCGAAGGGTTGATCCATATTTCAGAGCTATCATGGACAAAGAGAATAAATCATCCGTCCGAAGTGTTGGCAATTGGTGATGTAGTTGAGGCGATGGTTTTGAATATTGAAAAAGACGCTAAAAAGATATCTCTAGGGATCAAACAAACCGAAGCCAACCCATGGGACAACGTTGAAGAAAAGTATGCTGTAGGCGCAAAGATCAAAGGTAAAATAAGAAATATTACAGCATATGGGGCCTTTGTTGAATTAGAAGAGGGAGTTGACGGATTAATCCATGTCTCTGATGTGTCTTGGACCAAAAAACTCAATCACCCTTCTGAAGTATTAAAAAAAGGCGATAAAGTTGAAGCATTAGTGCTTTCTGTTGACCAAAAATCCAAAAAGGTCTCATTGGGTATTAAGCAGCTAGAAACTGATCCGTGGGAAAAGATAGAAGAAGAATGTAAGGCAGGAACGATTGTGTCAGGCAAAGTTAATAAAGTAACTGGTTTTGGCGCATTTGTTGAACTGAATTATGGTTTTGAAGGATTAATTCATGTATCGCAGCTAACGGCTTCAGATGAAACACCGGCCGATATTACAACCATCATTAAAGAAGGTGATAACATTACCGCGATGGTTATAAAGGTAGATCCTTCTGAGAGAAAGATTGCTTTAAGCGTGAAGGAATACCTAAAAATGAATAAAGAATCTAAAGAAGAATAATTCATTATTTTACTTTAGTACATGATAAGGGGCTCTTCAGTGTTATCGCTGAAGAGCCCATTATTTCTAAATATACAATCACCAAGTACCAATAATCAAACATAAGGAATATCGTAATACAGTAAGTATGTTTGGTAATTGGTCATTCGAGTGGACACGTTATGGATATACAAAAACAATTACAAATAATTACAAAGGGCGTTTTTGAGATCATTTCTGAGGTAGATCTTAAAAAGAAATTACAGATCGCAGAAAAAGAAAAAAGGCCCTTACGTATCAAGGCAGGATTTGACCCAAGTGCTCCTGATCTTCATTTGGGGCATACCGTCTTACTCAGAAAACTAAAACATTTTCAGGATTGTGGGCACGAGATTTATTTTTTAATTGGCGATTTCACCGGTCGCATTGGTGATCCGACAGGAAAAAATGAGCTCCGCAAACAGCTTTCAAAAGAAGATGTAGATAAGAATGCAAAGACATATCAGAAGCAGGTCTTTAAGATACTGGATGAAAAGAAAACAAAAATAGTATTCAATAGTGCGTGGTTTGAGAAAATGACATCTGTTGAAATGATCAAACTTACTGGCCATGCTACGGTTGCACAACTTTTAGCGCGTGCAGATTTTAGAGAACGTTATGAAAATCAAAAAGATATAAGTGTGTTGGAGTTTATGTATCCTCTTTTGCAGGGATACGATTCGGTGCACCTAAAATCTGATGTTGAGCTCGGGGGGACCGACCAAAAGTTCAATCTTCTTATGGGGAGAGAAATGCAAAAAGACTATGGGCAGGATCCTCAGGTTCTTCTCATGATGCCTATACTTGAGGGGACTGATGGCGTGCAGAAAATGAGTAAGAGCCTTGATAATTATGTTCCCCTGGATAGCGGCGATACGGTGCAGGAAAAAGCATATAATATGTATGGCCCGCTCATGTCGATCTCTGATGAGTTGATGATGCGTTATTGGGATCTTTTAACTGATGTGTCACTTGATGATATTGAGGGCATGAAACATCAGATTAAAGAAGGGAAATTACACCCAAAAAAGTGCAAACAAAATTTAGCGCGTATGATAATTTCTGGATATTATGGCGAAGAATCAGCGGAAGAATCAGAGAAATTATTTGAAGCAAAACATGGCAAGAGTGCAGATACTAAAGTGGTATTTGATTCATCAGCCGAAGAGGTGGTAATTAAGCGTTCACAGCTCGATAGCGATTCTGTTTGGGTGTGTAAGCTATTACTGCTTGCCGGCTGTGCAAGCAGTAATAGCAATGCTCGGCGATTGATTGAGCAAGGTGGTGTTACCTTAGATAATCAAAAAATATCTGATTGTAAAGCTGAAATCCTGATCGAAAATAAGCAGTATTTTTTGCAGGTTGGGAAGAAGAAATACGTAAAAATTACGATCGAAAATGACTGATTAATACACGTATTTTTAAGCGTAATAAAATAATTAAAAATAATTAAAAAAAGATGTTGACATACTATACAACTTCGAGTAAATTAACTGTTCTCTTAATTGAGAATTTTATTGTCTTCCAAGATTACCTCAACACGTTTTTCTTTGGAACGAGATTTACAATAGAGTAGGATCTTTGAAAATTAAATAGTGTAATACACCAAGCAAGTGTTAAAGGGTTAAATAATTGAACTAACACTCCGTTAGTTCAATTTTACGTTTTTTATGGAGAGTTTGATCCTGGCTCAGAACTAACGCTGGCGGCGTGGCTTAGGCATGCAAGTCGAACGATCCCCGCAAGGGGATAGTGGCGCAAGGGTGAGTAATACATGGGTGATTTACCCTCGAATTGGGGATAACCCTGCGAAAGCGGAGCTAATACCGAATAATATCACACGGTTCGCCGTGTGATCAAAGATGGCCTCTATTTATAAGCTATCGTTTGTGGATAAGCCCATGCTCTATCAGCTTGTTGGTGAGGTAATGGCTCACCAAGGCAATGACGGATAACCGGTCTGAGAGGATGTACGGTCACACTGGAACTGAGATACTGTCCAGACTCCTACGGGAGGCTGCAGTCGAGAATCTTTTGCAATGGGCGAAAGCCTGACAAAGCAACGCCGCGTGAGTGATGAAAGTTTTCGGATTGTAAAACTCTGTCACCTGGAACGAAAAGCATAATGCTAATATCATTGTGCCTTGACGGTACCAGGAGAGGAAGCCCCGGCTAACTCCGTGCCAGCAGCCGCGGTAATACGGAGGGGGCAAGCGTTGTTCGGATTTACTGGGCGTAAAGGATGCGTAGGTGGTTATAACAGTCGGATGTGAAAGCCCTCGGCTCAACCGAGGAATTGCATACGAAACTATATAGCTAGAGTATGGAGGGAGAGAGTGGAATTCTTAGTGTAGCGGTGAAATGCGTAGATATTAAGAAGAACACCAGTGGCGAAAGCGGCTCTCTACTCTGATACTGACACTGAGGCATGACAGTTAGGGGAGCAAACAGGATTAGATACCCTGGTAGTCCTAACAGTAAACGATGTGCACTAGGTGTAGGTGGTATCGACCCCACCTGTGCCGCAGCTAACGCATTAAGTGCACCGCCTGGGGAGTACGGTCGCAAGATTAAAACTCAAAGGAATTGACGGGGGCCCGCACAAGCGGTGGAGCATGTGGTTTAATACGACGCAACGCGTAGAACCTTACCAGGGCTTGACATGTACATGAAATTTTTGTGAAAGCAGAAACCTCCTTCGGGACATGTACACAGGTGTTGCATGGCTGTCGTCAGCTCGTGTCGTGAGATGTTGGGTTAAGTCCCGCAACGAGCGCAACCCTCGTTCATAGTTACCATCATTCAGTTGGGGACTCTATGGAGACTGCCCCGGTTAACGGGGAGGAAGGTGAGGATGACGTCAAGTCATTATGGCCCTTACGCCCTGGGCTACACACGTGCTACAATGGCCGGTACAGTGGGACGCCAAACCGTAAGGTGGAGCAAATCCCTTAAAACCGGCCCCAGTTCAGATTGAGGGCTGCAACTCGCCCTCATGAAGTTGGAATCGCTAGTAATGGCGGATCAGCTACGCCGCCGTGAATACGTTCCCGGGCCTTGTACACACCGCCCGTCACACCACGAGAGTTGATTGTACCCGAAGTCATTTTAGCTAACCTGTAAAGGAAGCGGATGCCGAAGGTATGGTTGGCGATTAGGGTGAAGTCGTAACAAGGTAGCCGTACCGGAAGGTGCGGCTGGATCACCTCCTTTCTAAGGAGCAGGTAATATGTTAATCATTGATTAACATATATCCGAGGTCGATTATATATTAGCTTGCTAGTATATGACAGTTGTAAAATGCTGGCCTCTGGTGTATTGCACTATTTAGTTTTTAAGGAATTGTTCTTTTTATATGTGAGAGCTGCCTAAGCAGCTGCCTTGGGTGCAGATACGATAGTGTTTGGGCCTGTAGCTCAGTTGGTTAGAGCGCACGCTTGATAAGCGTGAGGTCGATGGTTCGACCCCATCCAGGCCCACCATGATTTAAAGCTTAGATTTATAGTAACACGTATAGATCAGTTTTGAGGGGGCAGTAGTTCAGATGGGAGAACGCCGCACTTGCACTGCGGAGGTCAGGGGTTCAACTCCCCTCTGCTCCACCATTTTTATGAATATTACGTAGTGATGCTAAGTCATTATTACAATTGATAAATTTGATCTTTGACAACTAAATAGTGTAATGTAAGGTTACATACAATTTCAAAGAGTAAGCTAGAAATTTTCCATTGGAAAATTTTTGGCCAAGCTAGTAAGGGCGTACGGTGGATGCCTTGGCGTCAAAGGCGATGAAGGACGTGGTAAGCTGCGATAAGCTTCGGGGAGCCGCAAACAGGCTTTAATCCGGAGATTTCCGAATGGGGAAACCCTCATCGATTAATATCGATGAACTTATATCTGAATACATAGGATATAAGGGCGAACCGAGAGAATTGAAACATCTTAGTAACTCGAGGAAAAGAAAACAATAGTGATTCCCTAAGTAGTGGCGAGCGAACGGGGAACAGTCTAAACCTTATATGTGTAAGCCTGTGCGCGTTGCATATAAGGTGTTGTAGGGTTTTACCAGATTCTTGTACAGAAGGATCGAAGAGTCAAAAAATCATGTTTTAGTTGAATAGCCTGGAAAGGTTAACCGTAGAGGGTGAAAGTCCCGTAAACGAAAAGGCATGATCTCTTTGGGTAGAATACCTAAGTACCGCGGGACACGTGAAACCCTGCGGGAAGCAACCACGACCATGTGGTAAGACTAAATACTAATTGACGACCGATAGTGAACTAGTACCGTGAGGGAAAGGTGAAAAGAACTCCTGTTAGGAGAGTGAAATAGTACCTGAAACCGTATGCCTACAAGGTGTAGGAGGGCTATGCTCCGATTTATCGGAGAATGCCTGACTGCGTGCCTTTTGCATAATGATCCGACGAGTTACTGTATGCAGCAAGGTTAATTACGATATGCAAGTGTCGTTTGGAGCCGTAGCGAAAGCGAGTGCGAAGTGTGCGTTTAGTTGCATGTAGTAGACCCGAAGCCGAGTGATCTACCCATGGTCAGGGTGAAGTCTCGGTAACACGAGATGGAGGCCCGAACCTTTGCAGGTTGAAAACTGCCTGGATGAACTGTGGGTCGGAGCGAAAGACTAATCAAACTCGGCGATAGCTGGTTCTCCTCGAAATAGCTTTAGGGCTAGCCTCATGTAATAGTTAGCAGGGGTAAAGTACTGGATGGGTTAGGGATCTTACCAGATTACCAAAACCAACCAAACTCTGAATACTGTTAACCGTATCATGGGAGTCAGACTGCGGGGGATAAGCTTCGTAGTCAAAAGGGAAACAGCCCAGACCGACAGCTAAAGACCTTAAATATGGACTAAGTGGTAAAGGATGTGGAATTGCACAAACAGTTAGGATGTTGGCTTAGAGGCAGCCATCATTTAAAGAGTGCGTAATAGCTCACTAATCGAGCGATTCTGCGCCAATAATAATTGGGACTAAGTTCATTTCTGAAGCTTCGGATTTAAAATAGATTTATCTATTATTAAGTGGTAGAGGAGCATTCTATACTGGTAGAAGCCAGACCGTAAGGACTGGTGGACGGTATAGAAGTGATCATGTCGGAATGAGTAGCGATAAGAACAGTGAGAATCTGTTCCGCCGTAAAACCAAGGTTTCCTGGGGAAGGTTCGTCCGCCCAGGGTTAGTCGATCCCTAAGTCGAGGCCGAGAGGCGTAGACGATGGACAATCCGTTAATATTCGGATACTACCTTGAAAATGCTTGAACAATGGAGTGACGCAGTAGGCTAGGTGATCGTGCGATTGGAAGTGCACGTTTAAACTGGTAGGGGGGTGGCTTAGGCAAATCCGGGCCGCTATTAAACCCTGAGAGGTGATGTCGAGTTCCTTTATGGAGCGAAGTCACTGACGCCACACTGTCAAGAAAAACTTCTAGTTAGTTTTCAGGGTATTCGTACCGCAAACCGACACAGGTGGTTGAGGAGAGAATCCTAAGGCGCGCGAGAGAATCCTCGTTAAGGAACTCAGCATATTAGCCCCGTAACTTCGGGAGAAGGGGTGTCCCGGTTAGTAAGATCTTTTACAGATCAAGCTTCTCGGGATCTCAGTAAAGTGGCTCAGGCGACTGTTTACTAAAAACATAGGTCTATGCCAAGCCGTAAGGCGATGTATATAGACTGACACGTGACCAATGCCGAAAGGTTAAGGCAAGGGGTTAGCCGCAAGGCGAAGCTCTGAACCGAAGCCCCGGTGAATGTCGGCCGTAACTATAACGGTCCTAAGGTAGCGAAATTCCTTGTCGGGTAAGTTCCGACCTGCACGAATCGTGTAACGATTTGAGCGCTGTCTCAACGAGGAACTCGGCGAAATTGTAGTACCTGTGAAGATACAGGTTTCCCGCGATTAGACGGAAAGACCCCGTGAACCTTTACTGTATCCTGATATTGGATTTTGATTCGTTATGTGTAGGATAGGTGGGAGGCGTTGAAACCCTGGCGTTAGTTGGGGTGGAGCCGAAAGTGAAATACCACTCTTATCGTATTGAGTTTCTAACTTCGTGCTGTGAATCCAGGCGAAGAACAGTGTCAGGTGGGCAGTTTGACTGGGGCGGTCTCCTCCTAAAGAGTAACGGAGGAGTTCAAAGGCTTTCTCAGCACGGTCGGCAATCGTGCGTAGAGCGTAAAGGTATAAGAAAGCTTAACTGCGAGTCCTACAAGACGAGCAGGTGTGAAAGCAGGACTTAGTGATCCGGCGGTTTCTGAATGGAAAGGCCGTCGCTCATCGGACAAAAGGTACTCCGGGGATAACAGGCTGATCGCTCCCAAGAGTTCATATCGACGGAGCGGGTTGGCACCTCGATGTCGGCTCATCGCATCCTGGGGCTGGAGAAGGTCCCAAGGGTTTGGCTGTTCGCCAATTAAAGCGGTACGCGAGCTGGGTTTAGAACGTCGTGAGACAGTTCGGTCCCTATCTATCGTGGGCGTAGGATATTTGAGAAGAGCAGTCCCTAGTACGAGAGGACCGGGATTGACAAACCAATGGTGTTCCTGTTGTCTTGCCAAAGGCATTGCAGGGTAGCTATGTTTGGAAAGGATAAGCGCTGAATGCATCTAAGTGCCAAGCCTCCTTCAAGACTAGATATCACTTGCGTAAGCAACTAAAGGCAATTCGAAGACTACGAATTTGATAGGCCAGGTGTGTAAGCACTGTAAAGTGTTAAGCTAACTGGTACTAATAAGCCGTGAGGCTTGGCCATAATTTTTTCATTGAAAGATTTTTGGTTAATCTTTAGAAAGTATGTAATCTTACAACTATTTAGTTAAAGTTATTTTGTTTGTTGTTTTTCGAAAAACGAAAATCGATCAACAATGAACGAAGATGATTTTCCCGGTGATTATAGTAGAGGGGACACACCCGTTTCCATTCCGAACACGACCGTTAAGCCCTCTTACGCCGATGGTACTAACCTGCGCGGTTGGGAGAGTAGGAAGTTGCCGGGTTAAATTTAAAAGACCCTGAGAGTGATCTCAGGGTCTTTTTTTTGGTCTTTTTAGGTTGATTTCAACCTAAAAGTAAATATTACTTATACAAACTGTACAAGTTTATCGGTTCATTCGTAAATAACTTGGAGTATTTTATATAAGAGTTTGCTGTGTAGGAATAAATAAAAAAGCATCGATTACCATTAAAAGCCTGATAAAATTGATTTGGAAAAAGAACTAATCAGGAGGCAACCGATGCGAAAGTATATTATCAAGAAAATACTAAATATTCCAAAATACAAAGTAACGGAAGTAATTCTTTTGAAGTGGGGAAAGATTCATGTACAGGTAGAACCGTATAAAAAGAAGAAAGCTTTTGGAACGTATACATGTGCAAAGATGAGGACGGGGATTAAAATAATTAATTCCCTCCTACTCTATTAATGATGAATAATATGTAGTAAAGTTTGATATATTCTAATCTGGGAATATTTAGTTCACTGTATAATGTGGGGCAAAAAAGAATGATGCCTGCTTCTAATTCTGTGGTTTCTCGTAATCATATATCCTAATCGCTCCGGTGGTTGTTGTAGTAACAGTATAGCAAGAATCTCCACTTTTATTTTTAATCCATATTGAACAACCATTCATGCTTCCGGATGAGCTTACGGTTATTTGGGTTATTGCACCGCTCGTTGTTATTTCGAGTTGTCCGGGGAGAGTATAATCACTTACATTTTGTATTGCATCTGATTTTACATCACCTGCCTCGGCTACTTCTTGATCTCTGCGTGCTATTGCATCTGTATCGCTAACAAATGGATTGTCTGGATCGGTATCGATATAGTCATAAGTTGATATTTTAGACTGAATGGGGTCGATTATGATGCTGAATTTTCTATTGTAATTTATTGCAAGTGATTTTGCGTTCTTAATATAGCTTGAGATTGACTCAGAGGAGCTTTTTAACAAAAGTTTTGTCTGAAAGTTCCGGTAAAATGGTGCGGTAATAAGGAATAAGACAGCAATGATCCCAATCACTGCTACAAGCTCAATGAGTGTCACTCCGCTATTTTTTTTCTTCATAAGTGTTCCTTCCAGTCTGTGGTCAGTGGTCTGGTGTCTCTGGTCTGAATTGTCTATTGCGCACTCGTAATATCGTCACTATCACCGGCAGTTGCATTTGGCCCGGATGACTCTATGCTTATCGTTTCAGTCTCGTTATCAGGATCAATAATAAGTACGTATATATATGGTTTTCCCCACGCGTCTACAACCTTATTATTTTCAATATCTTTAGTTTTGAAGGAAAGGTACGGCTTTTTTGTGAAGGGGCTCTCAGACTCTAGGGCGATTACAAGATTAGCGTTACTGCTTGCAGGATAGGTGCCCCATTCGGCATTATACAAGTCAGCAGCAGCAGTAAGTCTCGCGATATCACTTTTTGCTTTTGCCGTTTTACTTTTTGAATACATTGAATGCATTACGGGGATAGTGATACCTGCAATGAGTGCTATAATAAATAACACTGCGAGAATTTCTACAAGAGTGAATCCATTTTTTGATCTAGAAATCATAGAGGACTACCAGTTATACACATCGTCAGTGCCACCCTGATTATTGGTGCCATTAGGTCCAAAAGAATGAATATAAAAATCACGATTAGGGATATTAGTGGGATCGGGATTAGTGAGTGTATAAATATATGCATTACTCCAAGGGTCATCGAATCGAACGCCTGTAAGATTTTTTTGTTTAAACTCCATGTAGGGCCCATACGTTACGTCAGTTGCTGCTGGAGTCAAATTTATACTTCCGTCAGCATTTTTACCTATTGGTTCACCAAGATAGTCTGCTAAATCGTTTGGATTTGTGGCCGTTGGATATAATCCAAAATCCGCCTCAAGCATTTTAAGGGCTACACACAATGATTCAATATCAGCCTGCGCACGTGCAGATTTTGCTTTTTTTCTAACAACCCCCACTGAAGGAATAAGTATTCCCGCTAAGATAATCACTATCGCGATTACTGCAAGGAGTTCAAGTAATGTGAATCCGTTATTTCTTTTCATATATACATAATATCAATAAATAAATAAAAAAGATATAAAATTATGATGATAATTGTAATGGGGGGAGGTGATCGGTTTGGAGTCTTTGGTCTGGGGCTCTGCCTGTTGTCTCTTGTCTGTTTTTTAGGAGTTCTTAGTAGCGTCAACAAGTATACCGAAGAGTATGCCCCGGTCACTTACCGTAACTTTATCTATAGAAAAGTAATTCATGAGAGCATCTAATATGTACAAACCCGGCACAATAATATCAGCACGTTTAGAGGAAAGACCGATCACTTTTTTTCGTTCGCTGAGTTTCATGAACATAAGAGCATCTGTGATGTTGGTGATAGTGTTTCGTGTAATCTTTAAGCCATGAACTGAATCATGATCATATTGTTCTAACATGAGTTTAATAGCTGCAAGTGTTGTTATTGTTCCACCAGCACAAATAATATGTCGGGGCGGTACTTTTTGTAAGTCAGAAGGTATATTTGTCGCGATATAGTTCTTAATATATGTATCCATACGTTTATATTCTGAATATTTTGGAGGATTGCAAAAAAGGAATTTTTCTTTCAGTCTTACCGCGCCGATATCAAAGCTATGTGTAATAAGCTTTTTTTTGTTCCGGATAATGCATTCAGTGCTCCCACCTCCAATATCTACAATAAGACTGTGTGGGGATACTTTTAGCGAATGAGATACTCCTAAGTGTACGAGCAGTGCTTCTTCTGTGCCGCTAATAATACGTATCGGAGTTTTTATCGAGCGTGAGACTGAGGTAATAAATTCTATACCATTTTCTGCATCCCTTAAAGCACTGGTAGCGATGATAGTTGTTTTATCAGATTCATACCGCTTACATATACGCATATATTCTTTTATGACGGATACACTTTTATCTGCATGTGATAACGAGATCTTTTTTGAACGATGGAGATTTTTGCCTATCCTTGTTATTGTGCCGCCTTGCTCAAGAATAGAGAACGACTGGTTTTCGTAACGGGCGATCATGTAACGAATAGAATTTGTCCCAACATCAATTGCTGATAAGATCATATACACTCCGTTTTAGGTGCTCACATTTTGTTCGTGCCTCGTGTTTCGCGCTTGAACTGAAATCATTTAAAAAATACGAATCACGAACCACGAATCACGAACCACGAATTTATTTGCTGTATGCAATATATAATGATAATATAAATCGCATAAATATAAAATCAAAAAAAGGGGGGTATGTAATGCCTAGCTGGATCGGTCTTCCTGAACTTATTGTAATTCTCGTAATAATACTTTTATTGTTTGGCGCAAAAAAACTACCTGATATGGCACGGTCAATAGGAAAAAGCGTAAAAGAATTTAAGAAATCTGTAAGCGACATTACCGATGATGAAAAGGAAAACAAATCTTCGGGTGCTGAAAAGAAAGAAGATAGTTCTCAAAAAGAGGAGCCTCGTCAGGAAAATAAAGGATGAAATGGCCACTTCGACTGAAAAAGCATTTATTGATCACTTAGAGGAATTGCGATTAGTTATTATTAAAAGTGTAGCTGTTTTTCTTATATTGACCGCACTCGGTTTTATGCTTGCACCTTCCATTATTCGTTGGCTTGTATATCCATTACAGCACGTTTTGGCTGCGGTTGGAAGCACTATTAGCCCCGAAAGTATTTTAAGGACACTTCGGCCAACAGGCGGTTTTCTTGTGGGGCTTAAAGCTGCGTTTCTTTTTGGTATTGTGCTTTCTCTTCCGGTCATTCTCTATTTTTTTGGCTCATTTCTTATTCCTGGTTTGACGAAAAAGGAGAGAAAGGTTATCATTCCCGCTTTCTCCGCGAGTTTTTTTTTGTTTTGTATCGGAGCGGCTTTTTGTTATTTTGTTATTCTGCCGTTTGCATTAAAGTTTTTTTGGGGATACACTGAGCGTTTAGGTATACGGAATGAGTGGATCATTGAAAATTATGTATCTTTTGTTGTGCAGTTTTTAGTGGCATTTGGGCTTGTATTTGAAATACCCTGCATTGTGCTGGCACTCGTTAAAGTGGGTGTCCTGTCACATGCGGTTTTGCGAAAGAGTAGGAAATATGCGATAGTTGGCGTGTTTGTTTTAGCGGCGGCAATTACTCCTACACCGGATATTATAACTCAGATTGTTGTGGCACTACCGATGTATCTCCTGTTTGAGTTTTGTGTCTGGACAGCTAAAATCTTTGAAAGAAAAAAAACGGTTAAAGATGACGAAAACACAGAATTTGGCGATAAAGATTTAATGGGCTAACTCGTGATTTGTGGATCGTGGATAGTGAATCGATGGTGGTTAGCATATAGCGTTAATATTTCATTGCGCGATTAACGAAATACGAGTTACGAATAACGGCTTTATGGGGGTGTAGCTCAGCTGGGAGAGCACAACGTTCGCAACGTTGGGGTCACGGGTTCGAATCCCGTCACCTCCATAACATGTGCTGTGTTTTAGGTTTTGAGTGATGGTGTTCTTTTCGAAGGACCAAGAACAATAAAGGATCTAGATGTTTGGTTCTCTGTTCTGGATGGTGGGATATTTATCTATGAACGATGAACAATAAACGATAAACGACATTAGGGGGAATAATGAGGAAAAAAACGTGTGTTGTAACAGGTGGTGCAGGATTTCTGGGTTCTCATTTATGTGAATATTTGCTTCAGAAGGATTATCGGGTCATAGTTCTGGATAATTTTATTACCGGCAACCCAAAGAATATTGAGCACTTGAAGAAACACCCCCATTTTGAGTTTAAGAGACGAGATGTTACTGAAAATATCAAAATTGACGGAAAAGTTGACATAATATTTCATTTTGCTTCTCCGGCAAGTCCCGTAGATTACCTTGAACTTCCCATACAGACCTTAAAAGTCGGATCACTTGGGACTTATAGAGCTCTGGGATTAGCAAAAGCGAAGAATGCCCGTTTTTTATTGGCATCGACATCCGAAGTTTATGGAGATCCTTTGGTGCATCCTCAACCGGAAGACTATTGGGGAAACGTTAATCCTATTGGCCCACGAGGTGTCTACGATGAGGCAAAGAGATTTGCAGAAGCAATAACAATGGCATATCACCGCACACATAACGTTGATACAAAAATAGTAAGGATATTTAATACTTACGGTGAACGCATGCGGCTCAATGACGGGAGAGTTGTTCCAAACTTCATGTGTCAGGCGCTAAAGGGTAAGCCTATTACCGTATATGGTGATGGGGAACAGACACGGAGCTTTTGTTATGTGTCAGATCTTATTGAAGGGATTTATCGACTTGCGATGAGCGATATAAATGATCCTGTTAACATTGGTAATCCGGACGAATATTCGATTTTAGAATTTGCTCAAAAGATAAAAGCTCTTGTTGGTGCAAAAAGTAAGATCATCTATAAGCCATTACCAAAAGACGATCCTCGTATACGTCAGCCGAATATCAAAAAAGCGAAGAAACTGCTTAGGTGGACTCCAAAAGTGACGTTAGATGAGGGACTTAAGAGAACCGTAGACTGGTTTCATGCACAATTATACAAGAATAAATCGAAATAATTGTACGCCTCATATTCTTCAATTTAGGTCTTTTTAGTTAAATGAGTGCTATGTTTCTAAATTCCGCACTTTAACAAGATGTTGTCCAAAGACCTCAAAAAATTTTACCAACAATGTTTTTTACGAAAAAAGACCTTGAGCCCTTGACAAACGCTCACTTATGTTCTATAATGTGTTCATTGATTAGTGAGTTATGAAAATTTATAATCAAAAAACTTATTATAAGTACGGAAGTACAAAAGTTATATACATACTTCAAGTCATAGATTAAGAGGTGTAAATGGTTACATATTCACACAAGTATAAGTTATGGTTGAAGATTATTGCCTCTGTAGTTATCTTTACTTTCACCTCTGAAAGTATCCTTTGGAGTGCTCAGGGGCCTACGTATCAATATGCATCAAAGAAAGCTGCCAGTGAAACAGCGGCGCTTCTACCTCAGATGGTGCAGGCACCCGTTTTTACCAACGTTAATGACGTACTCTCGATTAGTCTTCCTGAAACATATGGCTCGGTGAAGAAAACGTTCAAGGGAACAAAGAACAAGCTTGTTATACACATCCAGGATTCTCACGCTAATTATGAAGCGCAGTCAAATTACGTTAAAATCTTAAAAGCGCTTAAGAAAAGCAAGTTTAAGGGGAATATTAACCTGATTCTCGTTGAAGGTGCTGCCGGAACAGTCGATACCTCGATCCTGAGTTCATATCCTGATAAAGAGGTCAGAAACGTTGTTGCAGAAGATCTCCTAAAAAGAGGCAATATCACCGGTTCTGAATATTTTTCATCAACTGCGGACGAAGCAATTATGGTTCAGGGCATTGAAGACCCTACCACATATTTGAAGAACCTTGATGTATACCGAAAATCTCAGGAAGCACGCAAAAATATTGAAGCATATATTTCAGTGGTTAAAGGGCTTCTTGCCACATTACGTAGAAATGTCTTTTCACCTGAGCTTAATACTCTTATTTCAAAAATGGATGATTATCGGGCAGATAAGCTTTCATTTGCCGATATTTGCCTGGACATGAGGGTTTATGCTGACAAGTATGACGTTAATTGGAGACGGTACAGGAATTTTGCTCAATTAATGGACGCCCTTGAAATTGAAAAGACAACCGATTTCAAAGTTATTGATACTGAACGTGAAGCATTACTTAAGGAACTACCTAATAAGCTTGTAAAAGAAGATGTGCAGGATTTGGTTCAAAAGAGCTTGTTTTTTAGATTGGGAAGAATTTCAAGTGAAGATTTTTATCAGTATTTAAAGGGTTTGTGTGAAAAAGCGGGTATAGATCTCAAAAAGTATCCGAACATGGAAAAATATATGGATATTGTCGGTATATATTCAAAGATCGACACTGATAGGCTCTTTATTGAAGTAGACCAGCTTGAAACAGATGTAAAAAAGAAACTGTACCGCAATGATGATGAAGCCCAGCTCGACCGAACACTTAAAAACTTCATGATTCTTGAAAGGCTTGTTGATCTCAAATTATCCCGTGATGATCTTAAGTATTATGACGAGCACAAACATGAAATTTCCATGAAGAAGTTCTTCGGTTTTATCAAGCAGCAGTTTGAGAAACGTGGTCTTGTGTATAACTTTAACCCTGATATTCTCGCTGTTGATAAACAGGTTGAAAATATGGATGTTTTCTATCAAGTCGCTCTCAAACGCGATGAGATCATTGTCGATAACACCATTAAAGAGATGGGTGATAAAAAGACCAATGTTGCTATCCTTGTTACTGGTGGATTTCACTCAAAAGGCATTGCAGAGAAATTGAAGGCACTAAATGTATCATACATGATTATTACGCCGCGTTTGACAAAGTCATTTGAAGATAAGAGATACAAACAAATAATGCTTAAAGAGATGACACCTTTTGAAAAGTTTATTGCTATCTCAGGAACACGTCTTGCACCACCTTTAGTATTTGATGATACCGAGCTTGATCCTGAGCGTAAAGACATGGTTTTGAAAGAGCTTGTGTTTGACGCGAAAGTGGTAGAAGTTATTAAAAATAAGGACCTTACACCGGAGAATATTATCACCTTGCTCGGAGAGAGAAAATCTCAATGGCTTAAAAACTACAGAAAAGATCTTGTTGTTCGAGGTGAAGAAAATATAGATGAGAGGGTAGAGAAACTCACGAAATTGATTGACGCAATTTCCATTGAAACCGCATATTTTGATACAGATGGGCATCTGTATATTCCACTTTCTATTGATGGGAAAGAACTTATAGTTGATGCATACAAAGGTGATCCGACAACATTGATAGAAGATCTCAAGAATATTATTAAGCAGGATATAGTAGACGTTGCGGGAACCAAGACGACTATTGATACGTATCCTGAGCAGGGATTCTCCGTTGTGAAAAAAGATATTTATAAAAAGATCAAAGATGCCGGTGGGGTTGCAAGTGCAAAAGCTGCTGGTTCGCTATTAAAACTGGCATTTGGTAGGTTGGCTAAAAATGAGAACGGAGACTGGATATATACATTAAATACTCCCGAAGAGATTAAAAGAGCGGGGTATGATTATGTTGAGTTCTTAAAAAGAATTGGAGGAGAAGAACAGCTTGTAAGCCTAATTTCACGTATAAACAATATGTTTAGAAAAAAGGGGAAGTATCGCGCGCGATATCCAAAAATAGTGATGGTACCGTTTTTTAATATTGTTGAAGAGGGCAGACTTGCCAAAACAAAGAATATGAATATTGTCCATCCTGACACGTCAAGCACTGCCCGTATCGACATTGATATTGATTTGCTGTTGGACGAAGGGTTGGAAGATCTGTTTGTGTATGTATATTCGCATGAGGCAATAGGTCATCCTGAAGTGAATAAAGTGATGAAAGATGTTGCTAACAGGATTACCTATGAAGGTGTAATAGATAGAGATAGTGTGAATTTCCCTTCTGTTATAGAGGAAGTGGTGGTTAATTTACGTGATATACAGGATTTTATTACTAAGACAGAGGCCGAGCAGACTAATATTATTAGCGGCTTGAAGAAAATTTCCGGTGAGGCAAATCCATTTGTAAAAATTCTTGAGGATGTACAGACAAAGCGGTATCTCGAAAGCAACAAAGTGATTGGTGGGATACTTGATATTATTTGCGATAGAAATGTGTATCCTGAATATAGCAGACTGGTAAATAGGTATCGTGATCTTATATTAAGAAACAGTGAGCTTGTATGGTTGGAATACAAGAGCCGACAGGCAAAGGAATTTATTGCAAAAAGAGATCGTATGAAGGAGTCTCTTCAGAAGATCGTTGCGCTTGAAGATAAAAGCAAAGCTGGGCCTTATCTTAAAATAATAGCTCAGGAATTAGGTCTGAAGCCAACTGAGCTTAATACTCTTGACGAGGGGGCATATGCGATAATTAGAGACGGCATTGAAGGGGTAAAAGATACCTATTTTAATAAAGGAGTAATTATTCAGGAGGAGGTTGCAGATTATGAGAAGGTCTTGAATCCGCTTGTTGCAAATATCGAGTTGGTTTTAAACAGAGAAAAATATTATGAAGAGATAGATAAGTTGGTTTCCGAGCAGTATGTGCTGAATGATAGTGAATTTTACAATATATTTAATGTAGTAAAAAATGATGTAAGCATAAGCAGTATATCTGAGGCGGCTAAAGAAAAAGAACTCAAAATCAATCAATTACTTGATCAGTTTGAAAAAGAGAAATGTTTTTCTTTAGACGAAGAATATAAAAAAGCTGTTATAGAAAATTTTTCAGAACAATTTAAGCGCTTATACGCTGAACTTTTTAATAACTTATTGTATAAAAATATCAGATTGAGTTCTGATAACGAGGTTGTTTCACGATACACTGATAACAAAGACTATTATAATAATATTCTGAGTAACGATGTTTTAGCACGCATTGATCTTGACGAGAGCATGCGTAATCAGCTTGATCTTTATCTAAAAGATAAATTAGTTGAAAAGGACAAGTGTAACAGCATTCTTGCGTACATTCATAATAAAGCGCTGGTAAAAATTAAGCAAAAAGAATTTATTAGCATTAATGATGATCTTTCCATTTCTCAGGAAATATTTGTAAAGGAAAAAACTGCACTGATAAATCAAATGAAAAAAGCTCTTAGTGGTGTGCCATCTAATCCAGCACTTACCTCATTGGTTGATCTGCAGATTGAAATTTTTGAGGATATTGATGAAAATATCCTCAAATGGAATGAATGGATAAAAAAGATTAATGTTGTCAATAAGGATCTGAGGTCGCCACTTATTGCTGAGGCGGCGCAAATAATTGATTCAAAACTTGCAGGATATAAGTATAGGATGAACACCAACCTTGGCATACTTAAGATATATCTTAATCCTGAAGAAATCAAACTGTTGGGAGAGAAACTCGATACACGTATTTCGCGTATAGAAAAAACTGCTCAAGCGATTTCGCAAGGGACTATAGTTCTTTTTGAAATGCCGAAAGACCGTGTGGAATATATAGATTTAATGAAAACAGTCAATGCATTATTGGTTGGTATTCTCGATAAGCAACAGCCACCAAGTAAAGCTTTATATGATAAAGTGGTCAAACTTAATGATCAGGCGCAAAGACTTATGGATCACGCGAAAACAGAATTAAAAATGAAAGAAGTAGAGATCGAGCCGAATGAAAGAGATATAAAAAAACTCGTTGCTGATATTTATGATGAATTTGATCTTGTAAAATATGACGGACAAGCACAGCGCGATGCGGTAGTGAAAGAGCTTGTTGAGCAAGTGCCCTCAGGCGAAGCTATTACGCAAGGTTTTATTGATGCGGAAAATAAGCCTTTGTATGTTGAAACCATGAAGACAGCTGTCGAAAATGTGCTTGCTAAAGAAACACAGGTGACAAATCTGGAATTAAAGGAACAAGTTGAATCTATTAAAGCACTTACTCCATTAGTGAATGTGTTATCTGAGTATGGCGCATTTATTTCTGCGACTTCAGGCATGTCTGCACGAGGCAAACTGGATGAGCTTAAAGCGGTGCAGGGCAAAATAGACGAGAATTTGAGTGCTGTTTCATCCGAAGATGTACTGAAACAGGTTGGGGAATATATCATAGCTCAAAGAGACAAGCTTATTGCTACGGTAAGGGAAGAAGAAAACAGAGAGCTTATTGCAAAAAATGCAGGATTGGTACTAAAGATTGAGGATCAGGACAGTAAGATAATCTTGCTCTGTGGTGAAGTGCTTAACGGCGCACGCAAGCTCGAAAGCAAGATGAAGGAAGTAAGTGATCTACAGGCCGGTTTGGGAACGTTGATTAGTGGTGAAATAGCCGGTTATAAGGATATTGGAACACTATTGGGTGAAGTCGCTCAGGCTGAAAGGGATGCGCTTGAGATCGGTGATCTCAAAGATGAGCAAGTTGCACAGAGAAACATTGTAAAGGTTAAATGGGAAGGGATGAAGATCACCCTTGAAGCGCTTAAATCAAAGATCGTTACCGCTATACAGAATATAAACGAAACAGATGCCACACTCATAGAAAAAATTACCGTACTGAAAAATCAGGTAAAAACAGCTAAAGCAGAGCTTGAAGGGCTGGAGAATATGAAGGGTGTTCTTGAAGAAGAAAAAACGAGTTTAGATAAAAATATCGCCTATTTTAACGATCAAATAAATAAGATGCCAAAAAACAGAGACGGTTTAGCTGTGGCACTTGTCGAATTAAAGAATAGCAAACAAAAATTAGAGAAAGAATTGAAGGCTAAGCAAGAATCTTTAAAAACAGTAGAGACTGATATTACTGTTAGTAAAAAAGACAATAAAGATTTAGATAAAGATCTATCCGAGTTAAAAAAACAAGAAACAAACCTGGAAACGTCTCTTTCCGACGTAAAAGAGAATCTCAGGGCGCTCAATACCCAAAAAAATAATCTTCTTGAAGAAAGACAAAAGATACAAGCGGAAAGCAAGGATACAGAGAGTGAGATCAAAGATCTTCAAGAAGTGAAGATTCCTGAGGCGAAGAAAGAACAGCTTGTAACGAGGCAAGAGTTGTCCGAGGAAAAAGAAAAGTTACAAGTAGTTCGGAAGAAGACTGAAGATCTTCAGAATCAAAAACAAGAGCTAATTGATAAGGTTTTCGACGAAACCGAAAAGCTTGCCCGTTTGGCTAAGGATATTCAGACGTTAATCGATGAATCTGACGGTCTTCTTAAGCGAATTAAAGACAAAACACAAGCAAAGGAAAATTTGCAGGCTGAAGTGGAGAGAAATAATATTAAACTCAAGTCGATTGAGGACGATATAACCGCTGATATTAAAGAGAAACGAGAGAAACAAGAAGATGCTGTTGCTAAACTGGGTGATAAGATAGTGGGTTTAAATAGAGACCTCATGCTTTTGGACGTCCAGAAAAAGGAATTAGAAGAGAAAGTGACGCAGATCCAGGGTGAGATATCCGCTTACAAGAAAACTGTTATACCCGAATTGGGGAGGGAAGTCGAGCATCTGGGGCGCGCGAATGCTCTTCAGCAACGGCAGAAAAAGTCGCTTTTAAGCAGTATTGATACTCTTAAAGAAAATGAAGAAACTGTGTCTGAAAGTCTTAAGCAGTTAACCGTTTTGCAAAAGGAGCTTGAAAAAGAAAAATTAGGGTTAAATGAAAAACTTCAAACAGCTCAGGAGAACAATGAAAAGCTTGTCCGGGATGTAGAAGGTGTAAATGCTAGTCTTGAGGATATGTTTAAGAAGAATGAAGAGCTTACAGCTAATATCGGCTCATTGGAAAAAGATATAGCTTTACAGGAAAAAACTTTTAAAGAGAAAACTAATCAGCATAATGCGTTATCTGAGTCTGCAGCCAGCTATCAGGAAGAGTTGGAAGGGATTGATAAAGATATACGCGAAAAAGAAGAAGAGCTTGCGGGTGTAAAAGACAAAATAAAACAAACAGTAAAAGATCGTGAGGCATTGATCGCTGAAAAAATGACTATTGAAAAGCAGTTAACAGTAGTTGTAGATAAAAAAGATGATGCTGAGAAACAAAAAGAGCTCCTTCTGGCAAAGATCAGTCCTTTTAAGAGGATAAGAAGTCTTTTTAGAGAATTTATTGAAGCTGATATCAAAGAGGGTGTTGATATTGGTATAACTGCACAACGCGCAATAACTGAGAAGGATATTACGGAGGCGATCGGTGCGCTTAATGCGGTATTTACTGATCTCTCCGAAAAAACGCTTGTTACCAATTATCTGATGCTTGCATTCTTAGATTTGAAGAAAGAGATCAAAGATGTTGGTGATAAAGTGATGGAAGGACAGAAGGAATTGCTTGGGTCAAAATCGGCACTGCAAATTGGTGCTATCGAAGAATATCTGTCGGTGGAATTAAAATATCTCAGCGGACAAGAGTTTACAACGAAAGAACAAGCTGAGGAGAGGAAAAGACAATTGCAAAAAAATATCGAATCATTTGGTCCGACATATGCTGTATTGTTTGAAATGGAAGTGCCGTCTGATAAAGCTGATATTGCTAATGAATTAAAGCAGTTACAAACTGTGCTAGATCTGTCAGAAACCGGAATACAAGCCGCCGCACAGAAGATTTCCGATGGTGAAACTGGTGTTATAACAGCTAATATAGATGTTTTGGTTGAAGAAGAAGTGGCGTTGGCTAAAGAGCTTAAACGTTTGCTAAAGGATCGTAACAATAAACATTCAGAAATGCGAGGCCTGCTTGGCAAAGGAAAGGAAATAACCTCTTCAATAACAACTCTTTCTGAAAGCATCACGGGCCTTCAGAAAGAGATTAAACAATCTTCTTCTAAACTCGACGTGCTCAGGAAAGAACGAGAAAAGATTGCATTGGATCTATCAGCATTTGAAGCTGCTGATAAACGTAAAAAGGTTGAAGAACCTAAAAAAGAACTTGCTCCTCCACCGACAGATGGTCAGAAGAAAAGCGCGGAAACGGTAGAGTCTGAATTTGAAAAATATAAAATAAGCGTAAAAGAATTTAAAGGAGAATCCTCTAGGTCGTATGCGTCAGACGATAAGTTGGTTAATGCTGCAAGGTCCAATCTTAGGCTGATTAGAACAATAGAGTGGAGTGCACACGAAGTTGGTCCAGAGTTTGACAATAAGTTCGAAATATGTAAGAAATTACTTATATTGGAAAATGACATTATTGCCGCTGAAAAGTTGCATGAAAGATATACACAGTTAGACCTCGAAAAACTTGATTCTACGCAAACAAAAAAACTGCTTAACCGATTATCAAAACGTGGCATATGGATTATTAGTGGGCGAAAGTTTGGTTCAGGAGCTTCAAATGGCGGGCTCAATCAGTTTTATGCTTTTTTAGGCCATATAGGGAAAACTGATTTAATTCAGGATAAAGACATTGTTTCTTTAAGGGAGAGAGCCCTAAAAATCAGTAAACTTATTCAGGGAGTTACGGGAGAATCAGCGGTCAAACTCATAGAATTTGAAACACAGCTCGAGCAAAAAGAAGCGTCTTTAGAGATTATTACCGATAGTCTCCAGACATTGAATACCTCTATTGAAAGAGATCCTCTTTCCATGGAACCACTTGTTGATCTTATCCGTTTGTCAGTTGTTATTGCAACAGATAAGCTTAATGTGAACAAGATATCCACTGAAGCCGCGCTTGCAGAACTTACTGATGAACAAAACAAAATCATAGATAAAAAAGTTGCGGCCCTTATAAAAAACATCAACAGTCTTAATGCAGCTATTACGGTAAGAAAAGAATTGAATGGCCTGGTGCTTGACGCAATAAACATAACAGCTGATACTGTTGAGTCGGTAGGTACAAAGATTGATCTTGTAGAGGGGAAATTGCAAAAGGTTGAAGGGTATAAGGGGTTTTCTGAAGATACTGTGTTAGCTCTGCAAGTGGCGAGCATCAGGAACTTGATCGCGGAAATAAAACTTCAAAATGCGCTTGCATTGACACAGGGGCAAATAAAAGAGCTTACTGATAAAATTGAAAAAAATCCGGATATGATAACACAGGTTTCCGGAAAGATTGTTGATATAGAAAAAGCTTTGTCTGCACTGGAACAGGACGCTGCGAAAATCGGATGGCAGATACAGAAAAACACGGTCTATGCTGAGAACATTAAATCAGTTAAATTTTTTAATGCACTCGGTGAGGACACAGCGAAACTTAATGAAATAAGAGATGAAATAGCCGCGTTTAACAAGAAGGGGTACAAAAATATCTTTTCTGAGGAAATAGAATCACTTCAAGAAAAAATGGACAAAACACTGACAGAAATCTATGCAGTGCCGGTAAAAATGATGGATGATGTCAAAGCGGAGTTTAAATCCTTAAAGGAAGGATATCAATCTTACATATTAAACGAAGCAGTGCCTATGCTGACAGAGGAGTTTAATAAAAGTGCTGATATCATTATTTCCAGCATTACTGAAGAATCAACCAAAGAAGATTTGGTTAATGCGCGTACCGTGCTTCAAAACAACGCAGACCTCAATATCCTTGAGGGTCTACCTAAAGCTGTTGCTAACGAAAGATTAGGGGAACTCGAGAAAAAGGTAGATGCGATGATCGCTGTTCGTGATAAAAAAGAAGAAGCTGAAGCGATTGAAAAAGAAAAAAGAGAATTAGAGACAAAAGAGAGAGAAGCGCTCGCGACTATAGCTGATTTTAAAGTGAATGCACTTGGGCTTATTGATTCAATGACTGAAAGTTCTTCGGAAGAAGATTTTATTGAAGTACAAAATAAGCTTAGTGAACTCATTGATGAAACGCCGGATCTTTCTGATGAGGCTAATCTGGAAGTAATGAAAAAATACGCTAAAAAAGTTGCTTCTATAAGAGAAGATCAAAGACTTATGGTTGAAGAAGCGGAAATGAAAGCTTTTCGGAAGTTAACTCAAGAAATCACCGAAAGTATTACCGTTATATCAACAGAAGATGAAATTAAAGCACAACGTATAAAAATAATAGATGCAATGGCAGACATGCACATTGAAGAGGATGCAGCTGATATTGAGGAGTTACAAGAATATGATAATAAGGTTACGAGTATTCGAGATGAGAACAAGCGTCTAGAGGAAGAACAGCGTGTAAAAGATGTAACTCAAATCGTAACAGATGTTGAGAATATTGAGAAAGTGATAGGTGAAATAGATCTGTTGCAAAATGATAAGGTTGAACTTCGTAAAAAGAAACTTTCTGAGGCCATGGTCGCGTTAAAGAAAGCCCAGACCAATATTACCGATGAACTCATCACGAAACAGTCACTAGCCGTGCAAAAAAGTATTAAGGATAAGATAGACACACTTGAAAAAGGCCTTGTCCGAAGAATAGAGCTTAACACGCTTTTTGAATCTTTACATGTAATTAGAAATCGCGGTTTTTTTCCTGATCACTGGGAACAAAATCAGGCAGCGTTAGATGTTTTGAACGAACAAATAGATTTATTGAGCAAATCGTTATCTAGGGTAGAGTGGGTTAAGAGCTTTTTCAAGACCGACCTGTTACGCACCCTTACGGATGCACAGCTCGTGGTTTTAAAGGTAGAGGCAAAGCGATTACAATCTCTTCTTGTTGATCTTAAAAAAATACACGGAAAAATCACGCTGATAGACAAGAACCTGGTTGAAAAATTAGCTAAAAACAGTGAGGAAGTTGTCCAGTCAGTAGCATCGCTGAAGAAACAGTTCAAATCGCTATTAGAAACTAAAGAACAATCGGGTTTGCAGGACGTTGATATAGAGTTCTTGGATAGCATGTTCAAGAAGATTGATATGCTCATCGAAATCACGCTGATAGATAAGAACCTGGTTGAAAAATTAGCTGAAAACAGTGAGGAAGTTGTCCAGTCAGTAGCATCGCTGAAGAAACAGTTCGAATCGCTATTAGAAACTAAAGAACAATCGGGTTTGCAGGACGCTGATATAGAGTTCTTGAATAGCATGTTCCCGAAGATTGAGATGCTCATTATATATTGGGGTCAGCTGGGCGCTATTGATAAACAGCTCGATGCTGAGGTTATTACGTTAGCCGATATGGACAATCTTGAAGAGAATATTCAGACGTTTATTAATTCGGGAGCCACGTTCGATGTGGATGTCAGATATAGCCGGAAGATTGCCGGGCTACGAAAGAAAATAAGTGAGTTAAGCAAGAAGTTTAAAGATATTCCCATTACAAGCAAAGTGGTCGAAGTGGTCGAGGATGATGATGTGGTGCCTCCAGAACTATGGACAGTAAATCAGCTCAATAATGCAGAGATTGAGGCAGGGCTCGAGTTGATTAATGCAAAGAATATTTTACTTCCAGAGAAGGAATTACAGCGCGCTTTTGATGAAGCTTCACCTACCGATAAGCCTACTGTTGTGTCTGATAATACGCTCGATGTTAAAGAAGCCGAGAAGATGAAGGAAGCCGTAAAACGCTTACCCATATATGATTATGATTCTGAACTTGAAAAAGCATTTAAGAAAGATGAGAATGCTAAGGAATTACTAGAAACCCTCAGGAAGGCGAAGAAGAATCTTTCACGTCGTATGGTCGGTACCGATAAAGCAATTAAGCAGATGAATGAAAAGCTTGAAGAACTTAAGGCGGATCTTTCAAAACTTGCCGGCGGGGAAGATAAAGAAAAGAAAATTGAGGCTCTGACGAATAAATTTCAACTATATACGGATCGGTATAATACGCTTAAAAGTTTCCTTGAAGTGTTAAGTCTATCCATCCAGCAGGAAGAAAAAGTAATCACAGAGTTTGACGCTAAAGAGAGAAAAACATCTGAAGAGATAGAAGCTTTTAGCAAAGATATGGGAATACGCATTAAGAAGTTTAAGTCCGAACTCGAAGATACATTTGAAGAAGCTTTTGCAAAAGAATTTATGGAAAAGGCGCCTTCTGGTGAGATATCTTCTGAAGTTCAACCGATGCAAGAAGATGTATCAAATAAAAAAGATGATATTGTTTTACGTATGGATGAATTGAATAAGAGATTACTTGCGAGGGTAGACGACGAGTTGGCTGAAATCGAGCTTGATGTCGAAAACATTAAACCTGAAGACTTTGGTAATCTCGGCACAATTTGGGGAAATGTAAAAGGCAATATGGAATCCGGTAAAAAATTTCCAGATAAAGGCGATATTGAAAAATTCGTTCCGAATATTTATATTGCACTTATGGATAAACTCAGGGAATTAATAAAGGCTAATCCGGAGATGAAGTCGCAGATGGAAGAAAGTATCAACAGAATCATAAAGCGTCAGGCAAAGATCATCCTAACATTAGAGCAGTTTGTTGATCTTATGAAAAGCGTTGATAAATTGCCTGATGGGCAAGTAATGCTTAAAGCAGCAAAGCGTAAGGAATTAGATAAAGTGCTTGAATCATTACAAATACAGTTAGAGGAAATACCGCTTGAATATGCAGCGATTGTAAAAGGATATGATGCGAGCGAATATGAGCTGTTGACCAGTGATTTGGAGGAAAAATTGTCTGACAGTATTAATCTAATGTTTACCCCGCTCTATAATAAAATATTGAATAATAAGTCAATGGATGTTGCTCCGGAGATTATAAGCAAACTGGTAGAGATTCTTAATCAGGTTGAAAAGGTTTCTAAGAAGGAACTAGGCCTCGATGTTGTTAATGCAGATGGATGGAGTAAGGAGTACTCTGAGCTGGCTTTGTTACTAGGGGATTATCGACTGAACGAATCTAATATTCCTGTTGTAGCTGCGTTTAACACGCTCTACGACGAAGCATTGGAGCTCAAGGAAGAGTTAGCGGCTAATAAAAAAGTATATACCGAAGAAGATCTTGTAAAACTCGACGATTTCTTTGAGTTGATACGTAAAATGAATAAAAATCTAAAAGACTTGCCGGTGTATGAGGTTGGGTGTCAAAAAGATAATGTTGACGATCTGTTATCTGTTTTTAGGGATAAACCTCAGAGCGGTGTTGAGGGGATGGGGATACTGTCACGTATCAGAGTATCACTTGATAAATCGTTTAGTGATGCAAAAGACAATTCTCTAGGGAAGCTTGAAAAGGATAAAGATTTTATTAATAACTCATATATCTCTGAGCAGAATGGCGCTGTATTTAAAATGTATTCTAAATATATAAATATTTTAGAAGCGCTTGGCGATGTCCCAGTTGATAACAACCTACAGCCGGAAAAGTTCATAGATAAGGTTAAAACAGGATTCACACAACAATGGGATAGTCTTTTGAAGACAGATTTACGTGCATCGTTTATGAATCTCCTGGTGACTATTGTTAGTGAAGAAAAAGGGAAATATGATAACATCGTAACTAGTGAAGATATCAAAGATATCCAAAATAGGTCATCAGATATCTCTGGATTAAAGTGGTTACAGAACCCCAACCTTTTTGAGTTTGTAGCACTGCCAAAAACAAAGCCGTTTTTCGGCGGGTTGATGCCTCTTCCTAAGATAACGGCATTCTCGTCTATGCCGATTTATGCTCCGAAAGATGACATCACAGTTAATGCTGAAGGTACGTTCAACTTTAAAGAGAATTGGTCTTATCAGCCAGAGGAAAGACAGGAAAAGATAGAGGATGCACTCAATATAGCTTTGGCTAAGTTGAAAGCTGCGTATCCGGATGTTGCCCTAACTAAACTGAAAGTACGTTTCACGTCCGCAAAAGATAAAAAGGGACGCGGATCAATAGGCTTGTTTCATGATTATGGTAAAGATTTAGTTGCAGAATTTCCGTGGGAGATCGTAGCAGCTATTGATACACAACCATGGCTCCCTGATTATCTTGTCTATATCATGGAACACGAAATGGTTCTGCATCCAGCTATTACCCATAGCGTTCCATTGCAGGCAGAATTGAATGTTTCTGTATGGGGAATGCAGGATTATGTGTACCGGAAAACACAGAAAGAACAGCTTAATATATTAAAGGCAATGTATGTTCTTGAAGAAAGAATGCCGGAAGCCGCTAATGAAATTTTTGGTATCAATGAAGATATGGGAAATGTTCCTGCGGCACTCCTCGTCCATTATAATGCGCTTGGTTTGACTGAAACAGGCAAGAAAGTTAAAATAGAGTTTGATAAATTTCTTGAATTAGAAGTTGAAAAACTTAAATTAGATACGACAGCTATCGCGCGTGAGGACCTCAGTGATACCAAGACACTTAAAAAGGCAATAGCCACAATAAGGAACACAAAAGATAAATCCGTTCTGCCGGAAGATTTTGCCGGGTATGTTGATTGGATGAGAAAGCTGCTTTTTTCCAATAAAGATCTTTATGAAGAGGGAGGAGCTTACGCGCAAGTAATAAAAGAGATCCAACTTATGGGTCCTGAAGAACAAGCGGCCGAATGTTCGAAAATGACAGAGATAGCCGACTATACAAAGATAACCCTTGATAAAGATGGTGTAATTTCTAAGATAGCCGACTATACAAAGATAACCTTTGATAAAGATGGTGTAATTTCTAAGATTATTAAAAAATTGAACGAAATTGCCAGTCAGTTTGCTGCGGCTGATACTATTGATTCACTTATGAAAGTGATTAGCAAATATGACTTTAATAACGAAGAGTTTAAAAAAGATTTCTTGAACCCTGTTACTAAAGGTAAGTATGAACGCGTCCGATCTGTTGCACGTTTAAGTGTCTCTCGGATGTTTAAAGACGCCCTCTCTCAGGTTTCTCAAATGGACGAGTCAGAAGCAAAGGGCGTTCTCGAAGCATTGAGTAAATTGGAAATTCTCGCCGTCGAGTGTATCGGCCTTTCAGATCAGGCAAAGATAGAATATAAATCAATGCTCTTAGACTCTAATGAAAAACTTGATGCGAAAGCAAAAAAACGGGCACGTGATAAAATTAAAGAATATATTGCTGGTGATGAAATTAAAAAACATATTGCTGGTGTGAAGATTCCTCCGTTTTCTGAACCCGGTGTTTCTGGTTCCCGTGTCTCTTTTCTGCTTCAGCTTAATAAAAATTATATAGATGTTGAGATGAAGAATCTGAACAACTTAATGGCTGTATTGTCTGATAACGAAGTTGAAAAATTTAAGGGGAAAATCAAGGAAAAGATAACTGCGGTGATAATGGATCTTATAAAGGCGTGTATCGCGGATGGAACTCAAGAAAAGTTACTAACGGAAGAGAAAACGGAAGAGAAAACAGAAAAAGATATACGAATCAGAGATAAGTGGGAACCTTCCTTAATCGAATCGGTAGATTATAGAGAGGAACTTGAAACCATTATTAACGAGATGAAAGAAAATCCGGAAAAAACGTATGAACAGTTTGCAACGTACCTTGAACGGATTAATGAGGTAAACGTAAACGGTGAGTTCTCGGATAAACTGGCGCCTGACGTTATGCGGTCTAATCTTGAAGACGTGTTTGGTTCATATATAAAGAGTGACGTATTTACGTCGCAACTGGCGTTGAAATACAATGAGCCGTTATCAACCGCTCTACAAAAAATGCTGAAAAAAAGATATATTGACCAATCGTTTAAAAACACTATGGACGGGCAGATTGATTATAAAGCCTCTCTTGAAGAAATGTATAATGGTTCTCTTGTAATATCTCAGAAGATTATATTGCTCAGGAATGATTTAGCAAACGCTACTATAGAAGATGTTAGAATTGAACTGGCAAAAAGCATACAATCTGAGATTAGGAAGCTCTATTATCTCACCAATGTATTCAAGACTGCATATTTGCGTATACCGGGATTTGATATTTCAGCCGATATGAGGACAGCCTTTGAACGCTATAATTCAGATACGGGAACAGATGACGATTTGAGGCTCTTGACTTGTATGGCTCTCAGCTGGCCGGATAAGTACGCAAGCCTTTTCGAAAGCCCCGAGAATCATGAGATATTGGAATATGTGCCTGCTTTTATTTTAAATAATGCGTGGCCAAAAAAGATGGAAAAGACACTCAGAGAAAAGGCTGATGAGCTCCTTGACCTTTATTATACTGCCGGAGATATTCTGGCTAAAAAGACCGGAGTTCAGGACAGTCTGAGATCAATGAAAAAGAATATTGTTATCTCAAAACAATATCTTGAAGGGAAGGTAGATATTAAAGATGTTATTAAAAGCGGAGTCTCTCGCGAGCAGGCTCTGATCCTTGAGAAGATGGAACGCATTCAAAAAGCAGTCACCACCATAAAAAAGATTGCCACCTCTCACTGGAAATATTTTGGCAGCATATCTAAGGACGAAGTAACAAAGCGTCTCCAAGCTTTGAAAATAACGCCGGAAGAGAAAGCTAGTATCGAAAAATTTATTCTCGAAGCCAAGAAGGTAAAAAATGACCGTCAGGCACTTGATTTTATTCTTAAGAACATGTTCTTAAAAGATGGCTACGTAACATGGAAAAATTATGTTGCCAATGACAAAGATCTGATTTCTGTGCGAGACTATGCAAATCGTCCATTGCTTTTCTTCAAGCTCATGAATGATTCCGAGAATAAGCGGTATTGGGTAAATAAAGTATTTGCTCAGGCGACTAAGATATCAGAAGTGAGCTCTTTTGACGAAGGTATTGATGAAAGGTTGACATATCTTCATGCACGAATAAAGAACCTGTTTAAAAATGGGAAATTGACTGGGGCCGCGGTATTATATCCTGACATTATCATGTATTCAACATTTGCCTATACCATACGAAAAATAAAGAATCTTGCCGCGATACCTCCGCCAAGTTTGAGTGTGCTTGTTGATACACTCAACAATGAGCAAGAGTATGTTCATGTTGAGTTAGATCCAACCATGCATACTGAAGCCACGAGTAAATACTTAAAAGAGCTTTCACAAAAACTAAAAAAGTTTGTTGATAAAAATCGATTAGTACCGCAGTTTAAGATATATGACTCTGAAATACCCGCACTACCCGCTTTGATGCTTTCATTGAAAGAATATTCTGATCCCTATATGGTGTTGAGACAGTTCCTCTTCGCGTTTATAACTAAAGAACAAAATCTTACCAGAGACGAGATAAGTAAGCTCAAGTCAAAGATTTTTGGTGCAATGCAAGTTCCTGAGCTATTAGAAGAGCAGTATAAAACAATACGCGACATACTTGTAAAGACAATGAATACGACCATTGATAAGAGCACAATAGCGACGGTAGAGAGTATTTACAATACTCTGCTCGATAGAGACACTCCTTTGACTGAGTTAATTGATGTTGAGTTGGGAATTACAATCGATATAGCACCGATCGTATCCGAAACGGTTGATCCGCAGGAGGCGTTAGAAACTGCCGCGAAAGATGTGAGTGAAGGTAAGAAGATTGAATTACTCTCAGATGAGGCCGTACAGATGATCAATGATGGTGATAGGGTTGCTGTAATCGTTGAGAATGAGACCGGTGATTATGCATATGATGATACCGGACGGCTGTATAAACTTACAGCTCCTCAGGTTAAAATGATCTTAGACTCAAACATCCCGGTTTACCGATACTTTGATTATGGGGATGAGGGGTTAGTCGCGGTTATTAAGACATCATCGGGAGAAAAAATACTTATTGATCCGACTCGAGAGAAAGGGGATCAGTCAAAACTGATTAGCTCTGTTAATGCTTTAGCCAAGATGCCGCCAGAAAAAAGGCGTCAGGAAATACAGACACTTGCAACAGTGTACGGTGATACGCTTGCTCAGATTAACGAATACAAAAAAAAGGGTGGGTACAAACAAGAAATAGAGAAACTTGAGCTCGCAAACGATAATCAATACAAAAATATTTCTAAAAAGATAGAGCGAGTAGAGGTTGATAGATTTGACGGCCTGCGGTCGCTCTATAGAATGTACAGGGATTTTAAATTCCGTAACGAATTCTATAAGTTTCTACTGGTTTACATGATAGCGCCTATGATTTTATCTGTGATGCTCATTCCATCAGTAGGTATGGCTTTTGGCGTTATTTTAGCTGTACAACTTGTGTTCTCGATGGCCGTAACGATCTGGTATTATGGCTTTAGAAAAAGAGAAGATCTTGTTGCTAGTGGTGTGGGTGATAAAATGCGACAAGATATTACACGATATATTACAACAGAAGACGATTCAAAACGCAAGATGCTGGCAAAGACTATTGAAGGATACGCAAAACGGAACCTACCGCTCTTTAAGGTGACATTGAAAGATATGTTAATGGCTGAATCAAAAGTTATATATAAGGATGTCTTAGGGTATGTGGATGTGGATGAAATACGGCCTGAAGAAAAGAAACTCTTTGATTCGTTATCTGACAGCTTTGCTGACAAAGAAGAAAACAGCTTGTTCTGGTTTCGCCGTATATCGTTAGAGCTTTTCCTGATCTTTTTGCCGCTATTTGCTATGCCGCTTTCTGCTGATGCAAAGACGGTTGCAGATATAGCGTTTGATAAACAACAGGCTGTGATGACAACCGTTGAGGAGAAAGGTTTTTACCCTGCAATGCGCAATTTTTTCAGTAACCTGTTTACTGTAGAAAAGAGACGTGAAGAAATACCTGTATTACCACCGACACTGCCGGTAATAAAAGAGAAAGTGCCGGCATTTAAGCCAACTATAGAACCGGTAATTCTCACTAAAGAACCTAAACCGTTTACGACAGAACCAACAACTGGACAGGAAGCAACTTCTCCCGAGAAACCGGATACAAAAGATATTATACCAGTTACAAAACCGACTCTTATTCCCTTGGTTGAGGGCGAACGGGATCGGGATCAAGAAGATAAGATTACGAAAGAACTTAATAAGAAAAAGAGTAAACTTACCGAGTTGGAAAGGGATTATGATACAAAATTCGGTTCGTTAAATAAGAAATATGATGCCCGCATTAAAGATTTGAAGTCAAAAATAAATGCAGATAGGACAAAATTAGAAGTGGAGAATGAGCATATACGCGCGCTTCGCATTGCAAAGGTTCGCTCGCAGATCGGTGATCCTGATGAGCTTATTGGAGCTAGGGATAACGACGTAAAGAAAACGATCAGAAATGCTCAGGATATATTTAAGATACTTGCAGCGGCTAAACCAACTAAAATATCCGGACTCAAAGTGAAAAACGCTGCGGAGATGGCATTACTGGTGGAAGAAGGCCATGATCCGAAACCGGAATTGTATTTTACTCTTTCTGACAAGATCTCAGCAGGAATGACATCCACATTAAGATATGACAATAAGGGGAGACTTATCATTGAAAAAACTCGCACACAAGCCGAGAGCGCTAAAGTTGACGAGGAATCTAACGAGAACAAGCGAAAAGACATGATGCTTCGGGCTATAATTCTTTATCAGCAAGCTTATCAGGATGAGCAGAGTTACCTTGAGGCATTTAGAGCTGCACAAATAGAATTAGAAGATCTTATTGAGAAGAAAGAAAGTTTTGGGACAATCCAGACACAATCGAATGAAGTGCAGAATCTCTACATCAAGTGGAAAGAGAAATTTGATAGGACCGAGCGTCTTCGTGATATTGTCAGAGTAGTTATTGGTTTGCCTGATGGACATATGATCAAGATAGTGGACATAATGAATTTTAAAATAGAAGAATTTCCGATAACTACATTTAAGTACGAAAAAAGTGTTCAAACACTTAAGCAGGTATTTGAACTAAAAGAAGAGATCATAGACCAGATGATCGCTAATGGCGGCAGAATTCAGATAGATCTGGGTATATCGCTTGACTTCTTCAACTTAAAAAGACCAGGATTATCATTATATGTATATAGTGACAGAGGACGATGGGATCCTAAGGTAAAAGAACGCGAGGTTATCCGTGAACGATACGAGCTCATTAATATTGAACAAAATGTGTATTATTACGTTGCCGACCTGTTAAGGCTGTATGTGTCACTGAAACGCCAGTTAGATGAAAACACGCAGGTAATAAAGGATATAAGCCAATTAAAGGAATTAGAAAAATATAAAGACGTTATAACTCCAGCAGAGAAGAATGCGTTTGAATTAAGGAAACTCCGAGCTCAGATAAAGAAGGAATCTATCAGCGCACATATAAGAGTTGTTATAGATGCGTTGAATAAAAGAGGTATTGATGTAAGAAAGGATTCTGATGTTTCAAAAATCGTTAAGGCCGAAGAGAAAGGGAAACATGTCGATTCAGACATTCATAAACTTGCGCTTAATACCGCTATAAAGATCCTTGAAGAGGCGCACGTAAAAAGTGTTATCAGAAGCACTATAAGAAAGGAAATCAACAACACTGAATTTCTAAAATTTGCAGAGAGACTGGCTAAGGTGTTAGCAGAAAGAGATTATAAAAAGACATTTGCACAAATACTGGATGAAGAATACAGGTTGCAGACGGAACATGAGGGAAAAGAACTTACGGAAAAAGAAAAGAGGGATATTGAGTTTAATCTTATAGCGAAGCTGTTAAGCCAAGGGTTATCTTACGATGAGCTTATGAGTTATCTGGATGAAAAAGGATTGGAAAAAAATAAGGTCACAGAAGAGTTAAAGAATAATATTTTTGAAGTAGAAAAGAAACTACGGCATGCCGGTAAATCCCCAGACGTCCATATTCAAGAGGATGTTCAGGAGTTAGGTTTGATTGACCTCGTGCGTGCTGCGCTCAGAAAGCATCCGCAGCTTCAAGCTCTAAAAGAGAATGTCGAAATAAATAAAATTGATGCGACACATCCTCATCCTGGAAAAAATATACAAGATGCTGAAGCACAGGTTGGGTATCGAGAAGCTTTTGCGGATTTTGACCGGAAAAATCTTGATATAGCAAAAGGCGCTGTCATTGAAGAAGTGATTGCAGCCTATGATAACCTTATCAGAGCGAGAATAAGGCAACAGCGAGAATCGCAGCTTATCGGCACTTATAATGAGTGGGTTAAAAAAACTAAGAAAACAGCGGATAAGATAAAGATCGCCAGCGCCGAGATGGAGAGAGATGAAGCAATAAATGAAGAGAAAATAGCCCGGGATGATTACGCCGCTGCATTGTCGCGGCTTAAAAAAGCGACGCGGCGGCGCGAGAATGATCTTATTGTCTTTGAAAATGATGATGGTATGAGTAAAGAGCTATGGGATCAAGTGCTAACAATGATACGCAATAATGAGAAAAAGAAGCCTACGGCATTATTTATTGAATTATCTAAGTTTTTGAAAAAGAACATTCGTGATTACAATCCCGAACTTCCATCGACAAAGAAATTCTTCGACATGATCCGTAATCTTACCAGTGATGGACCTTTTAGTGTCGTGATCTTAGAAGATATAGATACGTACCCTCAGAAGAAGATCTCTAAGGACTTGAAAGAGGTATTGGATGCTAAGGGGATTACCTATAATTATGATGCTTTGTATGGAGCATTGAAAAATCGCCTAGAAATGCTGGTTGATCTTATAAAAGTGGCTGAAGAACGTCGAAGATTTGATCGTTATCGGGGAAAACAGACGCATCCGGAGAGTCGAATAGATAAGATACCTTGGATGATATTATTTGGCGGTGTTGATTTTACTAGTAGAAATTATATCACTGAATACAAGATACCTGACACAAGCATAAGCATATCGAATCTTGTGCATCAAATAGGGCAAACGATAAAAACAATATATAACGATACGCAAAATGATGCAGAGATCCTCGCACAATACCGTATCGCTAAGCTTCGTTATACACTAGCTGAAGATTATAGTCTTTATCTTAAAGACATGATGAACGATCTTAAAAAGAGAATGGAAGATGGTGATGTAACGGTAACGGAGGAAGGTGAAATACTAAAAGCTGAAATAGATTATCAGAAAGCTGTCATCGCCAGAGACGCTGCGAACCATAATTTCTTATTATGGGAATTAAAAGAAGTGGTGCTCCGTGAAAAAGAAAAAATGGCTCAAGTTAAAGTGAAAACATCGCGTTTCGCACAAAAGGTCGCAAAACATTACGGAAAAACAAAGCGGGATAGTAAAGGTAATGTTCGGGATATTAATGTTAATGTTATTGAGAGAGTTGTACATGCTATGATGGAAAGAGTTGACGCACGTGATTTGAAATTCCCGAAAGAAGTAAAAATATCAGGAGAAGTATTTTTGTTTGAGTCACTTGAAGATGTGCTGATTGAGCGCTTAATAAAGGGCGAGGAAATGAGCAAATGGGCTGAAGAGCCTTATCAAATAAGCGATTATGCTGATGTTATTGGTGGACTCGAATCCACTATCCTGGAAATCGGAATCCTAAAGAGTGAGAGAGAAAGAAACATTCTTGAACGTGAAGAATTTATTGATGTAGCACCGATCTTTTCGTATGCGTCTCAGGTAGAACTCAAGAAATCACTGAAAATTCCTGGGACAATGCTCTATTTTGATGTTCAGAAACACCATGATTTTACTGAAATACATATTCCACAGGCAGAACTTGGTATTGCTCAGGAAAAAATAGGGCTTGACCAGTTAAAGCTTGATAGCGGTGCAGAATATGAACGTCTCAAACATGAGTTTTTTACAAGAAAACAAATGTGTGCCGTTCTGGAGACGATTTATAATCAAAGAGTGAAATTGCGTGAGGTTATTAAGGAGAGAGATAAAAAAGAAATTATAAAAATTGATAAGACACGCAAAGATTATCCGAAAGCCGATCAATTTGTCAAAGAACTGAACGCACAATTAGACGTTGCAAAAAAGGAATTGTCTAAATCAGAAGCACGGCTCAAGGCATTTGCATGGGCGACAGGATATGGGTATTCACCGGAGAAAAATGTAAGAATAGAATTGAGCACACTTTCACCGGAAGAATTTAATGCTGTATTTGCAGAGTTAAAAGAAGCACTTGGAGTGCATCCCAAGATAAAGATTGCAAAGATCGATATTGATAAAGCAGAACTTGAAGAAATAGCCGGTAAACGAAAAGGCATGATTGATGCTGTCATTCTTACCGCGACACCCGAAAGCTTTTCTTTAACCGGGACCAAAAAGCTTGATTTTCCAGAAGAAAAAATAAAAACAAAAATTGTTGAATTGGAAAAAGAAATAGGGCAACTTACGCTTGATGTAAAGATTGAGGAGTTACGGACATATTTATCACGACTACAAAAAAATCTAAATAATGCGATGCAGGACGTTAAAGATAAGCTCCTCTTGAGAAATAATGCGTACGCACTTGTGTATGGGAGCGCTGATGATGCATTGCAAAGTGTCGTTGAACGGTATTTAAAAGGTGAGCAGTTATTTGGTGATGTGAGAGCGCTGGAAGAAAAATATGTAAATGCTGAAATAGGGTATAACCAGGCATTAGGAGTCTATAGGAGTCTTTTTGCTCAATTTGAGAATTATGCGCAATTTATTCTGGAGGATGAATACAAACTACCGAAAGCAGTAAAAGGTGCATTGAGTACAGTTGAGCAGACAAAGTTGGAAAGTGAGAGATTAGAACTTAAAATGAGTATTATTCAGCGAGATTTACTCGAGACAGAGATAACCAAGAAACAAAATCGTATGGCAGCGCTTGAACGTGAGCAGGCGTTACAGGCCTCTCAGATAGCCGGTGCTGTAGGAGACGTATTTTTGATCGATCGTACGAAAAAAGATATTGCGCGGCTTGAAAAAGAAATTGAAATGTTAGAAAAAGGTACTGAGGGGCCTGTAACGCCTCCTATCGATGGTATGATGGGTCCGGTAAAAACAGTCGAAAAAGCGTTTGTTCGCGTTGTTCGCGAAGGGAGCGTTGATAAACCGGTTGAGCCCAGAAATGCAGATTTTTATATCAGTCAGCTATTTGGTAGTGATGCAAAGGAATTTAAATCGCTTGTTTCAGACATTGCAAAAGCATTCGACATAGATCTTAGGGATCACAAAGTTGTTGATAAAGAAGCGTTCCAGATAATGTTTTTGCAATATTTTATGACTCATCCGCAACTTCAGAAAAAAGACAGATTCCGCTATCTTAAAGAAGTCGCGGTTTTCGCAGAGGGAATTCATCCACTCATTAATGATATGCTTAAAAAAGGTGATGAATTACCGTTTGCGCTTGGTGTTCATTTTGATTCATTCTTCAGAGTAGACATAAAAGAACGTTTTGATGAACGGTTGGTGGGAAATAAGAATTTAAATATATCCGAGATAGGTCTTGCCAGTTTTGCTGGAAGAATGGTTGAGTTTTTATATAAGGAAGCAAAAGCCGATAATCCTCGTGGTTTGCCTGAGCCTATTACCAGAAGTAATGTGAGAAACTATGTGTATAAACGTTATATTTTACCTTATATCGAGACAATGCTTAAACTGTTCCTTAAAAAGCAGCAAGGTGAAGAGCTCAGTGATGAAGAAGTGCTACGTCTAGCTAAGGGAGAGAATGAGCTTTTTAAATTTATGGATACGGTAGAGTTTGGTCTCACAAAAGAACAGAAACTAGAGATGAAGGACCCTGCATATAAGTTTGCGGCAGGACTTTACAAGCGGCTCTTTGATATGGATCTCTATAGATTTGATAATTTACAACATGACGGTATCGTGAATGCGTTTTACCTCTATATCAAGTTAAACGGGCTGGATAAGGACCCTGAAAGACTTGAAGCGCTTAAAGCTTACCTGATCGATATCAGTGAGGTATCAAGAAGTTTTTACGGGTATTATGACTTTAAGCTCGGTCAATATATGGGTATGCCTGATTCCGCAAAACTGCTGGTTATGGTAAATGATCTCAAGAAGAATTCAGGGATACAAAACACTAATGACCTTGCAAAAATGCTTGATCCGCTCCTTGACGAGTTAAACCTGAATATAGCGATAACCTATGGCGATGCACTTAAGAGAGCACCTCCAAAAGTTAGTTCATGGATACAGAAGCACAATGCTGATTGTGAAGCGCTTTTCAATGAAGTAAAGTCTATGAGAATAACCAAAGAATTTGGCGATCTCTTTAATCTGGGGACATGGATGAAAGAGAAATACCAAACATATATACCGGTTACCGTACCGGCATATCAGTACGTATTATTGGGTGATAGCCGCTACCTTGTTAAACAAGATGGCGATCGGTATATCCTCACAAATATCAAGACAAATAAAATTTTCGAGTTCGAAAAAGGCGATAGCACATTTACTGTTAAGGGCGTTAAGCTTCTGATTGCCCAAAACCGTACCGGTGAGCTCGATATAACACCGGATCTCTCCGATGAGAGTACACGGGCACTGCTGAAAGGTAATCTGGTCGAACTGTCAAAAACGATTAAAAAGCTTATACCGGTTGCCGGTAAATTCCTCAATGACGTATATACCGCGGAATACCAAAAAGTGCTTAAAGCGTTTAAAGGTACGGTTCCGTCACCAGAGGCTCTCAAGGCATACATTAAAGCAAACAGAGATACTTTACGCATACAGTTACCGCCGCTATTCATTGGGAGAAATCTTGATCAGGTAGCCATCAAGATGATTGAAGATCTCAAGGATCCAGAGAACGTGGGATTTTTAAAGATAAATTTTGCTGATCCGAGATTTAAGCAGTGGATCGGGTTCCTGAGATATTTTGACGAGTTTGCAAAGATCTATTTTGTTGATGAAAACGACACCCTGCGTTTAGAATGGCTTGATGTCCTTTTCAATAATATCGTGCTTCTCTCATCTACAATTGATGTTCCGAAAGTATTGAAGACATATCTTAAAAATCCTTCGATCACTTATTTTGATCCGACTGATCCCGATCATATGGGTGTTATGGTAAATCTTTCCATGGAACTTGCGCTTGCGTATAAAGGCGATGCAGAAGAATTTAAAAAAGCAATTGCATACCGTATCAAAGTTTCTGAACATTTGCGGGAAATGCCGCCTGATGAAAATTTTGAGGCCGCGAGAGAGAATCTTAACAGTGCCACTAAGCGTGAAAAACTGAAGGGGATATATGGACATATAAGTGATGATGTTCTTGAGTTTTATAAGGGTGTATGGGAAGAAAAATTTAAGATAATTCTACGTAATGGAGAAATATCTTCGGTTTCTGATGAACTTATGCGCAAGAATATACCTATTGAAGCTATTGGCGAATATATGAAGATTCAAGAAGAGTTGCTTAATGCTTTCAAAGACCAAAGGGTTGAAGAACGCCTGTACGAAAAGGCTCTTGAGAAATCACTTATACTGCAAGAGGAAAAGATAAAACAAGACTTGAGGGACATGGGGGTAGAGGAAGAAACATTACGAGCAGAAATTGATCTTTATCTTGATGCATACAAAAAAATATTTAAACAACAGTTCTTAAAAGGCAGAGTATCGGCGATTGGATTTGATATTTACCTGTCAAGGATACAACTTATTAAAAATCGGATCAAAAACGACCTTGATTCTCAGGCTGTTTTCCCGCTTGGAAGTTATGTACCAATTGATAAAATTGTTAATGATGCAGAAAAAGTTGCGATATCCGAAAAAAGAATAGAGCTTACTGAAAAGGAAATTAATTCTCGCGCAAAAAATATAAAAGAAAAATTTGTGCCGGAAACAGCCAGTCGTTTCGCTGAAATTTATAAGGTAGTGAGACGGCTTGTTGATGAAGGTATCATTTCATTTGCTGACCGCGGAATAGAATATGATCGCGCGCAATGGGGCGCTGTCAAAAATGCCGAGAAGGTATCGAAAGAGAGTTTTGAACAGATAAACGTTGATGTTGATAATGAGGAGATAAAGGGTTATATCAAAACATTTGCGAACGCGCACTATGATGATGATGTTTTCTGGCATGAATTTATGGAGCAGGGTGTTGTCCAAAAGACAATGGAATTAATGAAAAGTGGATACACAGGTGAAGAATCCGAGCAGGTTTTAAGAGATCGTTATACAGCGGCCAGAATTGCCAAAAAAGAATTCCGTCCCCTTGAAGGAGGAGAGGTAAACAGCTGGGTTGACTGGCTCAGAAAGTATGATATTACTCAAGATAAGGATATAAAGGAAGTCTTTGGAAATATTCACTGGGCAAAAAATATTAACCTCGAGCTTGTGAGCGATCTTATTAAAATAGAAAATCCGAGAGTTTTTTATCCAAATTTTGATATTGAAAAAATTATGAGCGTAGTACCACCTGACGCGGGACACAAAATTGAAAAAACCGAAATTCCAACCATAAATCTTATACCGCTTATTGAGGAAGTTGACAGGCTTAACGCCAAAGCTACACGGACAACTTTTGTGCGCGTACAGGATCTCAGAAAGTATTTTGACGGTATCGCTGTTGTTTCTAAAGACGTATTGGGTAAAATTGATCTTAAAAAGGCAAAAAGTTTATACCTTAAATGGAAAAAAACATCGAAGGGGGAGAAAAAGGCAGCGCTTGATAAAAAACTTGATAAAAAATTACTTGATATTTGTGCCAAACTAAATAAAGCCGCGGAAAAGGACATGACTTCTTTTAAGGATGGTTTGAAAAACTTGATTGGGGAGGCAAAATCTTTTGGCACGGACAATAAAATTTCTAAAAAATTTAGTCAGGAGAAGTTAACGCAAGAAGAGGTAGAACGCATTTTTAAGTCATATTTTGATTATGGAAAAGAGCCGGGGCATGAGGTAGATAGACTTTTTAAAGTTTTTGATGCTGTACGTAAGGATGTTGAGGAAGACCTTGACCTACTGAATAAAAAAGGGATTATGAGCAGGATACGCGGTGTATTTCAAAACGCAAACGATGAATTGAGCCGTTATCCTGAAATGACAGATATAAAAAAGAAAGCTCTAAGAGAAAGAATTGAAAAAGCGGGTTTTATTGATATAAATGATTTTGCCGGCCATTTAAAGAAAATGGAACTTTTATTTAATTTATATGTTCAGAGGGCGCAGCTTAAGGATGATAAGGCGATATATTACGGATTTAATGATATGTTCTTAGATAAGGCAACCAACAGGGAAAAACTACAAGAAAAATTTAAGGATACGATATTCATCAATGCTGTATACAGAACGTATTTTGGCGAAGATATAACAGATGAGTTCAGGCAGAGGTTTGTGTATATGGTGAGCAGAGATACAGATTTTGAAGACCAGCTTATTAACCTTGCAGGCGGGGCAAAATGGGGAAAACTCACCAAACAAGAACAGAAGAAGCTTAAGCGAGAAAAGATCAAAGAAATAGTCAGACTATGGAAGTTTTACATTGATGAGCTTGATGATACAGCATTATTTTTGGAAAGCAAGCATGGAGGAGTTGTTCCTCTTCCAAATATGTACAATACTCTGCATATGGCTGCCGAATACGTGATGAATGGTAAAAATGAGGAGCAAATAAAGGAATTTATCGAAAAATATAAGACAATACAAAGCGTTTTTATGGAAAAGAGCAAAAACTATATAACTATGGATAAAGCTGTATATATCAGCAAGGAAGAGCCGCCTGCGGCTGTTGGTAAACTTAAGGGATATCTTGAGGGTATGTTTGACGGTAAATATCATGCTGATGTCAATCTTGGTAATCTCGGCCCTGATATTGAAAAATTGAAATTTATATACAGTATATCAGTAGAGAATTTGGGAGAGATACCTGATGAGAGCTTAACGGATAAATTGTTAGAAATATTTAAATCAGATCAGTGGAAGGTAAAACATCAAGGAAACCTAAAATATAAAGCTATGGGTGATTTGTTGTTCAGGTTAGGAAATTTCAAAGCATCGTTAAGGGCGCTATTATATAAATTAGAGTTAAAAGAAGAGCAGTCTGACAGGGTTATAAAAAGAATTATGCTTAAGTATGCTGATGATATTGCAAAGAGTATGTTTGAAAAGTCATCTCGGGAGAAGAGGGCAAAAACGAATATTGAAACAGAAAAAGATATGTTGGATAATGCTAAAGAGCAAAGCGAAAAAACCGAAAAAAGAAGAACGGAAAAAAATAAAGAGTATATCGAAGCGAAAGGTAAAGAAGCACTTAATTTATTCTTTGATAAGGAACGTAAAAAAGTTATCCAAGATATAAAAAAGATCGGTTCCAAAGAAGTGCCGGCAAAGATTATTAAAGAGATTCTTAGTGAAGACGCTAAGATTGATTATATTGTTGACCGGTATTTATCAGGTGAAGAGGTGCCCAAGGTTATTAAAGATAATTATGTGTTGCTGGTGAAAATCAAAGACATTTATCTTGAAAAGTATCTTGGTTATCCAGATTCTACAAAACGTAAAGAAATGTCACTTTATGATATGGATGCAGATGATCAGGGAAGAGTTAAATATTTATTGGAACAGGTGAAACTTGGCAATACCACTATTGTTGATGTAGGCGCGGAACTTGAGTTAAAACGCAAAATTAAGAGTCAATTTAAGGAGAAGTTCGCTCTTGAATTTACCGATGATGACCTTGATAATTTTGTCCGCCAGATGGACAAGAGCGGTATTACGGAGGGAAAAGTGTATGATTTAATGGATAACACAACGGCTATGCGCGATATTATAATGGATATGACAGGTAAAGACGTTAAAGAGGAAAAGATGGTTATGGATCTTATGTTTATGGCTGATAACGCATTTGACTTTGGTTTTGCTCCGTCACCTGAAATCAATTATAATCGCGATATAATACGTGTAATCGGGGCTATGCTTAAGGTTGAGCCTATTTTCTCTAAGGGGCTTTTGGGGCTTACAGAATTGGAAAGAAGGATTGAAGAAAAGTGGCGTGTGCAATTGAAGAAAATCATTTCTGATATGGGTATAGATAAAGATAATTATTATGAAAATATAAATGAAAATATAAATGAAATACGCAGTGAATTTACGTTGTATAGAAGCAAAGCCATTTCTGCTGCGATTAAAACAGAATTTGAGAGATTAGAATTAAGAGATTTTGATATTACCAGTAAGACTGATATTGCTAAAAACAATATTAAAAATCTTACCGAAACTGCAGTAAACAGTAATCTTGATGTATCTGATATCAAGATGATTATAGACGATGTTGTACGTCTTAGAGAAGATCAGGAAAGACAATTTGGCGTGAAGATTGCAAGTGATGATGAATTGCTCGTTTATGTTGATCAGATGTCTCGTAATTGGTGGCAAAGACTTGATGTTATTGGGCTTTTGCCTGAGCAGATGAGAAATACCTATGTGCAAAGAGTGCAGAAAAATGTTGTTGAAGACATAATGGTGACTTCTAACCGTGAAATTACAAAGCAACTGCTTTCAATACGGTATATTGCTAAACGTACGCAGTTGAAAAAGGCTGTTACGTCAATGTTTGTTGAGTTGGATATAACTGTACCTTCTGAAAGAGCTTTTGATTCTCTTGGTGTGCCTAACGATTTTATGGATAGAATCGTCGGCAAAAACGTAACTGTTTCTGATATACGCCTCTTTAATGAAAGTGTCAATCAGGTTAAGACTAATACTGGATGTGACCTGGATTCGGCGATTAGGTTAACTGACAGTGTAATGAAGATAGGGATCAAGGAATTACTAGGGCTTGAAGAGCCTGAAGGAGGGTTTGATGATGCATTAAGAGAACAAATTAAAGTTAAGATGGGACTTGATCTTAAAGCATATATCAAGCTTGTTGAGGAATATATCTCGGCAAGTAATGATCTGGCTGAAAATGAAAAGAAGATAAAGAGTACAGAAGAAATGATTACGGCCGCTAAAAAAGCTAATAAGCTCATCCCTGGTTTGGAAACGGAAGTTAGTAAAGCACCAAAAGCTATAAAGTCGGCTGCTCAAACAAAAGCGATAAATAAAATATCTGGTGAGGCAGAGAAGTCTCTTGGACTCTTTAGAGATACTATAACCGGTATTCCGATTGACAATATATATATTCAAAAAGACGGTAAACTGGAATACAGCAAGATGACAAAGCCTACAAATATAGGGTTGGATTGGATTTGTATCCTGACACAGATCAAGAATAAGGAAACTGAGCTGAAAACGTTTGCGGCGGAACCCAAAAAATATGAATCTGAGATATCCCGTCTTAAAATAGAAATACAAGGATTACAACAGCTTCTGGCCAAATCAGTTTCAGCAGTTAGAGGTATAAATCATGTCTATGGCGGTGTTTTTCCGGAATATCTAAATATTGAAGAAGGGAATATAACTCCTGTAATTGATGATAAGGGATATATAAATTATTCATTTCTGGATTCGGCATGGCTGACATTTGCAGCTTCTCTGGTAAGAGATACGTTTAAAGATGTAACTGGGATGGAACATGTTTTCCAGAATGCAGATAAAATCGTAAAAGGTGCCGATTACAGCGTTTTTGTTGATGATAAAAAAGGCATTGTGATCCATGGTTTACGTATGCTGTGTCCTATAAAAGAAACGGCTTTAGGAATACCTACTGTTATTGAACCTTATAAATCCGGCATGCTTCGTAGAGAGGTGTTGTATTATGGGGAACTTAATAGTGAAGTTAGGGTGCCATTGTTATTCTTAATAAGTGAGGGGAAATTACCGGCTGATATATTAGAAAAAATGCCGTACTCGAATAATAATAATCAGGAAATAGAAGGATTTAATGTTGCTGAGAGTTACAAAAATAATGCATTTACCGTGTTTACACCTAATATATTCTTTGATGACGGTCGGTACGCGCCGAATATTCTGGTAAATGACATTAATTATATTCTTGCCGCCCGCGAGATTGCCCGGAAAAACGGATTTAAGTATATGGGTTCCGCGCCTTCATCTGATCTTACCGGTCGTTATAGTGACGCGTTTGGCCTCAATGACGCGTCAGTTGTGGCACCTTACCCGGCCGCACTTTTTGCAACAACTGATCTGGATATAGCGGTGGAAAATCTGGTGAATTTTAATAATTTAAAAAGGGTGAATTTCGATGGCGTTGATGTGCTTGTTGATGCATATGGCGCGGAAAATGGTGATCCTGTTACTCCGTCAAAAATATTGTCTTTAGACCAGTCATTATTGTTTCTTGCGCTTAATAAAGATACTGTACGCAATATTGTGCGGTCCGCAGGCTGGTCTGAGGGCGCTTTTGACCAATTGCGGAAAATCGATAAAAAACTTGATGGAATTGACAAAAGTAAACTCGGTGAAGATGGAACAGTGCTTGTCCTTGATTCCAGCCTGGAAGGAAAAAAAGAATTAGCCGGTAAATTAAAGAAACTTAAAGAAGATAAGAAAAAACTTGATGGCAAAAATGAAACACTAAAAAGCAAAAAAGCTAAGTATGACAATCTTCTGAAGGAAGCGCCTTCGCTGGATACAGAAAAGCGAATGTCATGGAGTGATATAGGGTACAACATGTTATATCTTTTGTTAGGAATGGGTATAGTCACGTGGTTTTACAAGGTATGGCGAGGACGTGTAGAACCTTACATAAAGCCGGCTAATGATGTCATTGATGAAACCGGGATTACGCGTGATAAAGAGGGTTTAATTTTAGACGGTGTTATTGATATTATCATAAAATTGAAAAGAAACCCTGAAGCGGCACTGGATCCCAAAGATTTGCGCCAGATGTATGCGAAATTTTATATATTGTTTAAAGGTGATTTATCTCCTCCCACATGGGAACAATTTATTAATATTGTTTATTCAAATATTAAGCATGCAGATCTGGGATACAGAACCCAGGAAGATTTGAATAAAAATAAGACTATTTGTGTAGAGTATTATGAAGATGATGCTAATAAAGCTTTGCTTAAACAATATGTTGCCTCATATACCCCTTCCAGATTCGATAAAATAATATCCTGGCTGAGAAGACATACCACTGAAATTTCTATATTTGCGCTTTTGGTCTACGCGTTATATGCCGGAGACGGACTTGTTTTAATGGCTGGTACGGTAGTAACACAAACTCCTGTAGAAGAAGATAAACCAACACCTAAAGTGACTGATGCTGTTCTCAATGATATGGATGAAGCGTTAAGGACGGAGATAGGTCTTCCCGTTAAACCTATGGTAAGAGGAGTGAAGTATAGAGATCTTGCTGACAGGGCTTTTGATGCTGTAGTAAATAAAAGAACATTTCTTGGGCTTTTGTTTGCTTTCTTTAATGTATATAGTTTGAGCGCGTACAGCGGTATGCCATTTTTTGCCGGTTTTGATTCAATCCTTGCCTATGGCGTTATCGGGACGATTATGTACCGTTTCGCGGTTTCTTTTATGAGTTTTGTTGAAAGCGGTATGGAATATCTGCTTAAGTGGAGATTAAGTGATAGAGAAGAAAAGGGAGCGCTGTGGAGAGGACTTAAAGGATCATTTTTTGAATTTTTCCGCGAAACAATCGTAGTTGTTCTTGCTATGACTTATGTCACAGCTACCATAACCTGGGCTGGATCTGCACTTGGTGGTATAGCAGGATTATTGGCTCTTTATTATATACTGAATTTTGGTATTGCTCTTGTAGGCGATGCATCGATTATTGAGGGTGTCAGGAAATTTTTTGGTATTGCGCCGGTAAGAATGGAGACGCATCCTGCACATCCAGCGTTTATGATAAATATTGCTAGAAAATTTCGTTCTTTAATATTATGTAATAATTACTCTGATACACACGGAGGATCTTTTGCCGCAATGACTAATGTATTCCTTTCATTCATTGATAATTATATTCCCGACAGCAATAATTCCAGCGCGTATTGCAGTGATAATGTAAGTGAATTTGAAATCGAAACAGCTTTTGATTATCAGTCTAAAGTAGGGGATGATAAATTTCTGTATTTTGTCAGAAATAAAGGGGTAAAACTCCCATTAGAAATAGAAGGCAGAATAGTAGAAGTTAATAGACCCGTTAAGGCTAAGGTACATCTTGGAAAACCCGGAGGATATAATCTTTTTACTGAACTTATGGTGGGGGGATTTAGACATCCTCTGGCATATGTTACAAAGATGGCCGCTGACATGCGCGAGCAGTTAAAGGTAAACCGTAAAACTAAAGAGGTATACACTCATTATGAGGCTATCTATGATGTTGATGAAGAGGGTTATCTGAGGGATGATGAGGATTATGATTGGTATGTAAAATATGGAGATAATACCAGTGATTATCTCAAAGAATATCGGACATTAAAGGTTAAGGGAGTTGAGTATGATAATGTTACTGTCAGGCCAAAAATATATATTTATGATTATGATAATCCGGGTGCTAAGCGTTTCAGAATGGCGGAAGCCGGGTTATTTGAGCCTGTAATCGTTAATGGGGAAGAGAAATGGAAACTTGTTTTAAAACAAGAAGATTTTGAGCTTGATAAAGGCGTTATAAAAGTTAGAAAAGGTTTTATGCCCATAGGGTTGCCCAAACATTTTAAAATGGTTTTTGATGTGGAATTTGATATTCCGGAACAAGAAGGGCAAGTTAAAAGAATGTTTGTGCTTGATAAAGAAGGAAAGATGTGGGAGAACGGCAAACCTCTATGCTCTATTTATGATGCTGATGTAGGAGAGGGGGAATATTACAAACTTAGTGAATACAAGGATGGTAAATTTATCGAAACGGACAAGGTTGTAGAAAATGTTGATACTTTTACTATTGATGCGGTCAAAGGACAGCTGATAAAAGGTACAGCTAAGGGGGAGGCACAGGTGGTGCTTGAGGAAGGATGGCTCATTAACAGTGATGGTATACCCGTAAAGATTGGCGGTCAGGTGGTTGGGAACCAGTTTGCTACAACACAAAAAGGATACAAAATATCAAGAGCTGATATATATGTTCTTGAAGTTGAAATTGATTCAAGAAGGACTGTTGATTATACGAAGAGATTTGAGCTTGAGAAGATCTTAAAGGTGGATCTGACAAAAGATTTCAGCAAAGAAGAGAAAAAACTCGATAATGATCTTTCAAAACAAAAATTGTTTAGAGCGATTGAAAAGAGTATCGATGATATAAAAGATAATAAGGCTAAGTTGATTGAGATAATAAAACATTTTGCCGTTAAAGAGGAGGTTTATAAAGGTAAGGGAAAGAAACTTCTTGCAAAACTCGCTAAGGATTTGGCTTCTAATGTGGTCATTAGGCAGGACCTTTATAATAAAGGTACAGGTGAACTTCTTCGTGAAAAGAAGGTGAAAGCGGAGGGTGTACGGGTTGCGAACTGGGCTGATCTTGAAATTATTGGAAGAGATAAGGTCAAAAAACAAGGGATATTAATCGATGCAGACGGTATTGTGACTTTATATGATAAAGGCAAGTTCGTAAAAAAATATACAAAAAAAGATATAAAAATACCGGAAAATCCCGGGAATTTCCTTGTTGAGGTTGATTCTAAAGGAAAAATATCTTTAGTGGAGGCTGATGGAAGGCTTATCAAAGGCGGATTTATTGGTATAGACGGTAGAAGATATGCCTCGGATGTTAATCAGCGTATACCAAGGAAGTTATTTGATAAATTTGTTAAAGAAAAAAGGATTATGTATAAGGAAGCTGACAGATATGCCGAGACTGGATGTGTTGGTGACAGTTATTCAATACACGCGGGAAAGACCGGACGTGAAGATAAATATTTTGTTAAAGACGATCTCATGAAAGATAAGATGAAGGTTTTTGGCGGTTATGTTGTTGATACCGATAAAGGTTTTGTGGTAGCTCTGAAAGATATAACAGATGAGATTAAAAAAGGAGATCTTTATCATGAAGCTGCAAAAAGATTAATTGCGAAAGAAGGTACATTTCAGCAGGCAAAAAGAGATAAAGATAAAGAGGGTGAAAAGGTATTGACAGTTAAAGAAATGGAAGGAAAGAAGTTGTTAAATGTCGCATATCTTAGAGATAAGCGGCGCAAAGTTATCCGTCCGGTTAAAGAGGTTGAATATTTTTATGTGTTATCCGATGTCTTTGAAAAAATGGAGCCTGTTTTAGATGGTTATATGGTTAATAATAAAGACGGTTTCTATAAAGAAAAAGGTAAACTATATTATACTGATAATGAATATAAGTTTTCGCAGATAGATCCTTCTGTTATCGTTGACCTTGCGGATGTTACCGATACTGTTCAGAATTCCATAGACTATGATTTTGATACCGATGGGTTTAAAGAGAGTGAATTAATTATGAAAAAGAACACCTTTTCGCCTGTTAAAAACAAAGAAGGTGTTATTACAGGATATCAGGAGCGGCCCGTTGCTGCCAAATATGATGCAACCAGAAATGAGTTTATAGATGAGAAAACTAAAAAAATTATCGATAAAAATAAGATAGATGAAACCTGGGTAATGGATGAGGATGGTAATCTCAGGAGTAAACCCGCTGAGACTGCAGAGGTCTTTCCCATCGACATGGAGCGTTATAAGGACTGGGATGTTGAATTAAATGATTTTAGTGATCTTGTTGCAGTAAGGGTTTTAGCTGCTAAAGATACCTATGAATTTAATAAAAAAGGCCAAATACATATAAAGCCTGCATATGACACTGATCTTTCAAAGCAGGATAGATGGTTCGGCACATTCCTTAAGAATAAAAAAACCAATAAATTTATTATTGCCAGAGAATTTGATTCTAGCGGCGCTGAATTAAATTTTCCCGCTGAGCCTGATTATACATTTAAGATAATGAACCAGATTGACGGTGATGATGCTTTTACCAGGGCTGTAGTAAGTTATATGAACAGTATTCTGGTGCGTTCCGTAGAAGAGGGAAATATTGTCAGGCTGCTGCAGGGGGCGATTGGGTACCATAATATAACAACGCCTTTTGCTGCCAGTCAGCATGATGCCCAGAAAATTCTTGGGTATGTTGCCGCAGTTATGGCGCTTATGTATGGGGTAGCAAACGCGTACGGTAAAATGACATTCTGGCAGGAATCTCATTTTTATAATTCGATTTTACGCCAGGCAATTATAATTGGTATGAGGTGTCATGACCATAAAGAGGCAATGAAAATGGCAACAGCTCTTATTAATCGAGTAGCACCGGAATATCTATATGCCAGAGATGCTACTGAAAAAGAAGTTGCCAGGATACGCAGACAAATGGGTGCTACGCCTCTTTCTGAAGAAGTGCCTGAAACGTATCATGCGGTTGAATTGAGGCTTGGCAGCTGGGGTGGGGGAGATTGGGTGCTTATATTCAAAGTTACAAAAGCGGGGGCTGTATTTGTATCGATGCAGAGAGCATATAGAAAAGGAGCGTTTCAAACAGCATTAATCGGTGGTGCGGCATTTGTAAGTGGATGGATTTTATACGCATTAGGCGGGTTGCGTATTTCAGGTGTGTTTCCTTATCCCTCGGCTGTGCTGGCATTACGCGCCTTAATCAAGTATTTTGCGGTTGGGTCAGGGATTGGTCTTGTTTTAGGTGCGCTTTATACACCTAAAAAAGATTGGGGTGTATGGACAAAAGCATGGGGTAACACCAAGACATACCTCAAAAAACAGTGGATAGAAAAAGGGCCTATAAGATTTTTAGGGGCTATACCGGTTGCTATAGCGATGTTTTTCCTGCCGGAAAAGGCTATGGTTGAATTGGAAAAGGACCATAAACTTCACGGTTTTCATAAATTTGTTATTGGTTTAATTCAACTAGGCCTTGTAAGCCCTGTATTATTCCTTATATGGGGTACTGGTTTTGGCGTTATGGCTACACTATATCCAAATATTATAACTTCAACAGGTATAGTTATTGGTATGGTGCTTTATTTAACTGTTATGGCCTTTTTAATTGTCATGGGGAAATTTGTTGCTCCTACGTTAGACAGGATATTCCCGGATAATGAAGATGTTTATAAAACACTATATAAATGGCGTCGTGGAGAGTTTTATAAGAAATGGACAGAAAAACGTTTTGCAGCTCCATTGTTTAAGCTTGCTTTTGAGTTTTTTGGACCGCTTATTGCCAGTGGTGGTGTTTATAGGTCTGTTCCAATAATCGCAGGAACAATTCTTACAGGTGCGACTATGTTAATCGGAGCAGTACCGCTTATAAGCTGGTTATCAAGTGTTCTTTATGGATATCCACAGTTTATATCAGCTGGGTCATGGCTGTTTCAATGCTTAGGCAGTATTTCATTTATCTTTATCGGATTGGGTGTTCTTGTCCATCCGCATTACAAAAATTTAAGAAAGATTATAAGTTCCGGTTTACTTGGCCTTGGCTTTGCATATTTAATGAATATGTTTTTTGGCCCGCTTGCGACCAGTCTTTTCTTGTTGTCGTTTGGTCTTTTCTGGAAGTCTGGGGAAGGATACGCTTTTACACGGTTAAGAAGAAGCGTAGGCTGGAAAAAGATGTGGGCTTCTTTGATAACTGCAAGTGCTGGGATAGCGGCATTTATGTATACAAAGAGCCCTATACCTGTGCCAGAAGCATTAACAAATACGGTTCAGTATATTAATACTAATATCGGTTATATTAGTACAACACTATCCAAAATTATGCCTGCAAGATTATATTCTTTAAAACCATTGGAATGGCTTTCTCGAAATATCCCATATTTTATAGGTGTATGGTCAGGGGCAACACTTTCCCGCGTGGGAAGAGGTGTGAAAAGAGACGCTACAAGAACAACAGTTGAGACTGTTTGGTCAACTTCTATGCTAATGAATATTCCTGTAACTATTGTAAAAGATACCGCTAAAACCATCAAATCTTTATTATCTGCTTTGGGTGTGGATTGGCTTAAAGCAGAAACTGTTGGCAATTTAATGAAAGTGGGTAAGATGGCAATTAAAAGGGTATATGGTTTTAGTAGTAATTTGTGGTTTTCAGGAGCCCTTGCCGGTCTTGGTATTACTACTTTATCCGGAATTTCAAGGCTATTTTCATTTTATAATACTGGTGTTCTCAGCGGATGGGATATGTATGGACCTATTGCAGGGATGACGCTTTTCGCGCTATCTGTTGCCGCTGATTTGGGTAACCGTAAACTGGGAAAAACATTGATAAGTGCGATTTTACTGTTTTTTACTATTCTACCGTTTTACTATCAACCTTTTGGTGTTTTGTCTATTGGTATTTTAGGGCCGCTTCCTGTATGGCTTGGTCTAATCGCGGTATTAATATTAGTTTTTAATATGGAAGATTTTAGAAAGTATATGGCGCCGTTAATTATGGGTGTTATTCTTACTATGGGCGGTTTGGTAAATGTCTTTGATTCTGCGTTTGTATATGCTGGTTGGCCTATATATATCCTTTCATGGATGTTTGGGCCGCTTGTAGCCTATTATACCGCAAAACCAACCCTTGCAAGAAAACACTTTAGAGATTTCCCTCAAAGGGGCGCCGCGTATAAGCTTGATCGATGGATGGATGAACTCAAAGAGAGACCTGAGCTTGATGCTATTAAAGAAAATATTAATTTGATCAATAAAAAAACCAGTTTTTCGTGCGGACCGGAAGATAAGATCGGACTTTATATGCATTATTTGACCAACATAGATTTCACGTTAGGTGAAAAGCTCAGAGAAAAAGTTAGTGAAAAATCCAAAGAAAAAGGTTTTGAAGCATATAAAGATAAAAATTGGATAGATATTCCTGAAGATGTAAAAGAAAATATGTTAGGGAAAATTTTAGAGGAAAATAAAGGGAAAAAGGATTATAAAAAACTTGAAAAAATGGTTAATTTACAAAGATTTAATATTGCTGTTCAGAGAGATCTCGATGTATTGCAGGAAGATGAATTTTTCTCAAATATATTAATGCAGTATGATTGGCCTACATTATCAGAATCTATCAGAGTATCTATAATTGATAATGTATGGAGTAAAGCTGATGATAATGTGCGTAATGCTATGATAAAGTCACTTTCATCGCGTATTCCTCCGATGCCTAAAGGTAAAGATCCCCAAAAGTGGTTTGAGGACATGTATTTAAGTCAGATACTTTTATGTTGGGATATTATTGACAGAATATTCCCCTCAACTAATTGGGAGATATTAACTCCGGAAGGAAAAATAGATGAGGTTAGGTCGATGTTGAAAAAACATATACAAGATGAAAAATTGAGAGATAAACTTGAGCCTTTTATTATCAATTTGCTTGAGATAGAGACCTATACTGATAAAATTAAGAAATTAATTAAGTCAATGTATGCTAAAATTAAGAAAGATAAGCTCGTAGGCGCGGAAAAGATATCGGCTGTGAAGAAAGAGATTTCGGATGTAAGCATGTTTAAAATCAAAGAGGCTATTGGGGTGTTTGAGGGTTTGTATAAAGCTAATAAGGCAGGTAATTTTATTGCCGTGGCGTCTTCTATTGGATTTAACGCACATAATCTGATGTTAGAAGCCGGCAAAGACAGGAATAATAAACATTTAACACACTTTGTTGTTAAAGAAATTGTTTCAAGATATAGACTCACGAGGAAGGAGCTCAAACTGTTCCTGCTTGCCGTCAGCAATTTCGAGAAAGAAATTCATACAGAATACAATCAAAAGTTCGCATGGATTCGTATCAATGATCTCATACGAAACATAGTGAGTAAAACAATAAAAACAACCGCGGTAACTACAGATGATGTTGAAGCCGCGAAGAAATTAAGAAAAGCTTTGGATGATAAGGTGTCTTCTGTTGCTGTAATTGAAGAAACGATAAAAGAAAAAGAGAAGGAAATGGCCAACGCTTTGGTTAAGGGAAAGATTGTAGAGTTATTTGGTATACCGCTGAGATTGAATGCTGAAGGTTTGGTTGTGCAAATAGAAAATGAAGCTATAAATCCTGAATTCCAGGAAGCTGTTATCATTCGGGCACTGCCGCCTACAAAGTCGTCATTGATTGCGCGCTTCATCAACTATGTTGCCGGGAAAAAGATATTCTTTATAACAATTGCCGGTTTCTTCCTGTATCCGCAGGTATTACATGCAAACAGTTTTGCTGTTATATATAATATGCCTTATTATCTCATGGATTTCGTGTTCTTAACGACAGCATTTATTACAGCGGCCATGACGAGAAGTCCTCTAGGAAAGATAATAAATTTAATTAAAGATAAGCTCACATTTAAAACGGGTGAACTACCGGTAACAGTTGTTCCGGAAGCGCTACCGTCGGCTGTTGCTGTGGAAATGACCCCTAAAGAACGCTCAGAAGCGTTAGGCAGTATCATTAGCACGCTGATAACCTATTCTCAGGAAAAAGGTGTATTTAATAAAGTCTTTGACAAACTATACAATATTCCTGTAGAAGCGGGCACTGTACTGACTGAGGCATTTATCAGATCTTTGCCGAAAGAAGCCGTGATAATGGATCTTATCACTTCAGGTCTTTTAACGGATATTACCGCTCGCGGCGAATTAAAGCTTAGTGATAGCGCCATGAGTGTCCTTGAAGACAGCATGAAAAAAGCGGCACAAGGGAATGCCATAAAGGATATTAACGGCCTAACGGATTATCTCTTTATTAACGGTGAACCGGCATTCTTAAGAATAGATGATCGTATTGATGCCGGTATAGTCCTGAATACGATTTTAAGTGCTGGTATTATAGACTTTAAACAGCAGCCGGTAGACACAGCCGTGTATGATGATCAGCAGTTATACAGTGCGCTTATTGAATCTATTGAAGCGTATTTTGTTGATACGCCCGCCGTTGCAAAGACGCTTAAGGATTGTGTTCTCGGCGTAACAAAGATCCAAGATGTCGATCCTCAATTACGTAAAGCGATAACTGTTCTTGCAGAGTATATAAAGAATACTGAACCTGAGAAATCCAAAAATCTTGTAATGAAACTCGCATATGACGATAGAATTGCTTTTATGAAGAATTATATTAAAAGTGCAAGCGTACTACAGAAACTTGCTGAGATTATTAACAGTGCACTTGAAACCGATAAGGTGATCAACGTACGTGACTTTGAAGGTCTTGGTATCATAGTGCCAGGCGAGGCTATTGACTCCCAAGGCAATATTATGCCTCCAACCATAGATGAAATAAAAGCATTACCTCACAATACTGATCCGGTGCCTGAAGTTATTGAAGATGCGGCATAATTTAAAAAAGGGGGCTATCTCCCTTGTGCGCCTTTTTTTTGCAAAGGGCAAAAAATGAAAACAAATAATAATTTCCTCAAAATTGTATCGTTGTCTATATCAATCATATTTCTTATCACTAATACAGCTCTCACCGCGCCGAACTATAGTCCTCAAAATGGAAAGCAAAAAAGATCACATCATTCGCTTGCACCGGAATCATTGTTTGTACAAGAAGAAGAGGTGCGTGTAGCGAGAGAGCACGCGATTGCATGGCAAGAAGAGGGTATGCTTGCAATATTCAAAAATGTATTTAATGCCGTTAATATATTACTTGCTCAAGGTGTTGCTATTGAAAAAATCAATCAAGATCTTGGTGGAAAAATCGATCAAGGGATCAAGGCGCACAAACAAAAAACCGGAAGGGTGTTTAAACAGCATATTATTAAAGAAAGGATTAAAGCGGTAGTTGCTGAAGAAAATAAAAAAACACTTAAATATCTGCTTATTCCGTTTAAGTCTAATAATGAATATTACATCTATATTGTAAGAAATAAAGAGGCTGTTATTACGCGAGAAACTAGTGATATTCTAGATAAACTTCAGCGTGTAAAGGTATCTGGGGCTCAGGAAGGATTTGACGTACAGGTGAGTAAAATACCGGTGCAAAACAAAGAATTAATGCGGGACATGCAAAACGAAATAGCGTTGATAAAGGTCGATCCTTCGTTTGTTGCTGAAATTAAAAAAAATAAAGTATCGATCTCAAAAAAATCTCTGCTGCCGGCAGTGTTTCTTTTGATGTTTATGTTTGTTCTGCAATCATGCTGTAGCGATAACGAGCAAATGAGCAAACCTCCCCAGGTTTTAGCAAAAAGACCTCCAGCTGTTACTGTTGTTAAAGCTTATGAAAAAAGAGACGCGGTAAAGACAGATTTAACTGATGAAACAAATAAAAGATCTGTTTTTATAGATACAATAATTATACCAAGTGAAGCCAAGTTTTTTAATGATGTACGTCTCAAAGGTAATATGAGCTGTGATAATGTGCAGGTGCTGATAGAGGATGAAGAAAATCAACCTGACCTTAAGTGCCTCGACATGTCTTTAGGGGCAGTGGCTAAATATACGGCTAACAGCAAAGAATCGGTTCATATAGGATATCTTCTGGGTGTTATTACTCAGAAACCTGAATTTAAGAATATTCATCTTAATGCTGATAAAGATGAGATGATTGAACTCAAAAAGCGTAATTTAAAGCCGACAAATCAAAATATTGCCTCTTTGAGACTGCTTGATAAACTAAAAACACATAAACGTTTCGGCAAACTTATGCCATGGGTGAGCATTACCGATGACGGGACTCTTACCGCTACAACAGATTTTATTCCTGCTTTAGATAATGGTCAAACAAGCTGGTCTTTAATAGCTGTTTTGGGCGTTTTAGAGGGCAGTGAGGACGCCCTGTCAAGAGAGATAGCGTGTTTGGCAAAAGAGGTACTCGGGGTTCATAATTATGCTCCGTTTTACGATTATCGGTCAGGTCTCATGTTTGCTGAGGTGAATAGTGATTTAAGCAAAAGAGGCGGGTATAAACTCAGTGATATGTATGAAGGGACAATGGCAGTATTATATGGGATATTGCACGGGCAGGTTCCTGAAACAGCTTGGGATAATCTTATTATTGATACAGTTGAATACACAACACAAGGCGGTGAGGTAATAGATGTATTACAGGGGTTTAGAGGGTCATTTCACGAATTGTGGGCTTTAGGATGGCTTCCTTATATGGACAGTTCACTTAATGTGCTTTTTAAAAATTTTCTCTATGCTCAGCTTGATCATGCGCGTAAACACGGGCTCCCCGGTATTGGTGCTACCTGCTATACTAATAAAGGATATCAGCAAATAGGCCCGTTTGCATTGGCTTCACACAGGGGTAAGCGGCAGGATGTTTCGACTGCGTATGCTACCGCTATGACAGTTTTGGTTGATCGCCAGGCGGGTGAAAAATGGTTTATTAATCTCTATAAATATCCTGGAATGGCAGGTAATTACGGAATAATTGAATCTGTCGCGCCTGATGGATATGGAAATATTTTTACTACCGATAGTAAAGGGCTTATCCTTTTATCTTTATCGGGAGGGCTGAACAAAGAAGTGACGGCCTATCTAAAAACACATAAGGTGCCGGGAACAGATATTTCAATGCATGAAAAACTTATGGAGCTTTTTGAAAGAAAATATCTTCAGCTTATGAAAAAAAGAAACGAGGCACCTATAAGAACGTTTTCTTCTCCGTACCCACTGCCGGCAAAAAAACAAATACAGTTAGCGGTAAAAGAAGAATCATCAGGCCCCGCGCAATTTGAAATTATTTCTGTATTGCAGAGCGAACATCATCATGGCCTGTATGTTGATGAAAATTGGATACATCCCGCGGGGGGGATTTCGATAAAATATAATATACCCCGTGATGCCGCTGATAAATATGCGTGGAAAGGAACGTTTATCTCTCCGGTAAATATTGCTGATAACCGCTACTTGAGTGTGACAATGCCTTCCGACACCCCGCGCTATATATTTAATATTGAGCTTAAAAACAGTTTAAGAAGCTTTATTCTTGCGCATGCTGTTATTGATACCGTTACTAAAGAAGATGTTATTTATTCGAAAGATGGGAAAAAGAAAACCATAGTTGTTCGTATTTATCCGATAAAAAAATCTAAACAGTATGATTGTGATTATTTCGCAATTAGCATTGATGATCCTAAGTATAAAAATGTTCCGTTTCGAGGCGAATTTGAGATTAGTAAAATAGAAATATCTAAAAATAGTCCCTTAACCGGAATGAAACCGGTGAAGCCGCTTGATAAAATCATAAAACTGCCCGGCACGGATAATGTTTTTCCGTATATTACCTGGCCTCATGGCGGTCTTCTTATTAAAAAGTTTGGTAGTAAGAGAACGGTTTCTTTTAAGGGGAGAGGATGGAAAGGGGGATATGTTGCCCCTCCACGAAATGTCGGATCGAAATATGCCGGGGGGCATGTGAATATTATTGTCCGTAATCTCCATTATCTGCCTTCACACTTTTTGCTCGAAATGAAAAATGAAAAAATAAATCTTTTGAAAGGCGGTAAGTATAAAGTGAATGTGCCTGCGGGTGGGGATTGGCAGGTTGTACAGGTGCCGTTACCGGACAATCCTGATATGCTGCTTAATTATATAGCTATAGCAGATGTATATGGATCTGTTGAAATTGGAGGTATCACTTTTGATTCTTTTCCCGCAGGTAGTACATATGCGCTTAAAGTTAGTGATATTTCTCCGGTAGAAGAAAAAATACCGGTTAAAGCCTTTAAGGAAACGATGAATATATTTTCCAGTGTGCCTTCAACGTTTAGCGATATTCCTGATTCGCGTGGAGCAGTTAACGTAAAACTGTCTAAAGATGGAACCGCTGAGATTGACTATGATTTTAAAAACAATGACAGGTGGCTGGGTATTTCATATAACGTACCTGATAACATCACTAAAAAATACAAAACCCTGCGTGTTGAGCATAGCGGTGATGCGGTACAATTTGAATTTAAGATTAACGATAAGACACATATTATTACAACTGCACGCGGCGGTACAGATTTTACCATAACTGATTACGCGCGGCAGATTGTAGTCGCTTTAACACCTCAGGGCGCGGAAAAGAAATCCGGTAAGCTAAATATTAAGGTGAGCATGGTGGATAAGAGGGGAAAAGACCTGGCGTTTCCAGGAATAATTGCTCGGCATGAAGATACCAACCGAATACTAAAAACGCATCTTAATAATGAAGGTGCAATTAGCGTAAAGATAAATTTTAAGGCCGATACTATTGATTACGATACAGTTAAAGTAGTGGATGACAAATTAGTTGAGGGTAGCGAGGTTGAATTTGCTCTAACACCTGATTTCAAGACAAAGATGCGGGCGGCAGTAAAGTTAATAAAAGATAATAAGGTTAAAACAGCTCTTCCCGAAGGTGTGACAATTGATCAGCTGAAAGAAGCAATAGCTAAAAAAGGAATATTTTTCTATAACGATGTAACACTAGGTAACGATGTGTTTGCGCATACCGGTATGCAGATAAACATGCCGATTGGTATGTTAATGAATGCAAGCACCGAAGACGCTGCAAAGCTTCTTCTTGAAGAAGCAAAACATGTCGTTATAGATGATCCTGAACATAAGATAATAAAACATGATGAGGGATTAAGGCAGAGATTGTTGGCTGTAGCGTTAACAGAAGGTAAACGTGCTAATGCTATCGCTAAAGAAATGGCTGATACAGCGCAGGTTAAAGCTTACAATACGTTAGCGAATAGCGCGATAGCGAAAGACGCGGCAGAAAAAGAAAAAATGACAGTGATATATCTTGCTGTTGATCCTGACTTTATGATTAATCTTGATAGGGAAATGAAAAAACGTAAAGGAAAGAAAAACTTCAAGATAGTACCGGTATATAAAGAAAGCTTTATGAGAGCGTTTGAATACTTAAATAAGGTGTCTGAAGAGTATAAAGAAGCTCTTTTACCTGCGGTAGATGTAGCTGTTTTTAATGCGGACTATCGTACAGATAAAGAGACCTTAGAAGACGCGCTTATTAACTACGCGGGAATAGAATTAGACGCAAAAATAAAGGCGCAGGACATAGGGCTTATCAATTCAGGGAACGAGAAATATAGAATACCGATAGAGAAGACAGAAAAGATACTGGGAATGGTACCAAAACAGCTTGGAAAAGATGAAATATACAACGTGGGCTCGTTACTTGATGTCATGGAAATAGGTATTATGGCACGGCGTCTAGCAGGAGCAAACTTTGATACACTCACGTTTGCTGAACTTGCTGATTACCTTGAAGCAGACATGAAAGGACAGTTCCTTGCAGCGTTAAAAGAACTTAATATTGCACAGACGGAGAATGTAGCTAAGACTGTTATGGCACCTGTACCAATAAAAGGCGCCTCTGAAATGCTGCGTACAAATGTAAATTCACTGAGAGCAATAATGATAGCGGCATAGTTTCGTAGCTCGTGGTTCGTATCTCGTATCTCGATAAAAGGCGTCCCCCGATATATCGGGGGGACGCTTTTCTTTTATTCTAATTACAGATCATAGGGCCTTGTAATTATCATTTTTTATGCAAGGCTTCCGCCACAAAGCAACAGCGGATCATGGAAAAGCCTTACCCTACAGCAAGTTAAGATGTCTTTCTCTCTCCCTTTTTTTTGCAAAATTTTATATATAGTGTGCAATGCTAAAAGATAGGAATTATTCTTTATATGTCATCCTTTATATGTCATTGACAAAGATGATGTTATAATGTTAAATATCTGTGGTATAAAATGGATTCTTCAATATATATAATTATTGCGACAATATTACTTTTTTTATTTGCGATCACTATACATGAGTTTTCTCATGGGTGGATTGCGTATAAATGCGGTGACAATACTGCTATGAGTATGGGGAGGCTAACACTTAACCCGCTTTCACATATTGATATTTTTGGTACGGTGATTTTACCGCTTTTACTTCTGTTTTCCGGGTTGCCGCCATTTGGGTATGCAAAACCGGTACCGGTAAATTTTGGTAATTTGGGTAATCCAAAAAGAGATATGATATGGGTTGCGATTGCCGGTCCCGCATCGAATATTGTGGCTGCAGTTGCGATAGCTCTTATCCTAAAGGTTCTGCATATATCGTTTTCAAGTGTTGCAGGCAAAGTGCTTTTTTACGGGATGGTCATAAATTTGTATTTGGCGATATTTAATCTTTTTCCTATACCGCCTTTGGATGGCTCGAGAGTTGTTACCGGACTATTACCGTATCGGTATGCAGTGCCCTATAATAAGATCGAACCCTTCGGGTTTTTAATAATTTTAGGACTGTTTTATTTTGGCATTCTTCAGCGTATACTGACTCCTATTGTTATACTGTTTTTGAAGTTTATGGGTTTTGGTAACGTAATGCATTGATGAGGAAAGTAAAAAAGCAAAAGTAAAGAGGTAAAAATTCGGATGAATACAGAAAACACCGGGTCATACAAAGTGGATTTAGAGGTTTTTGAAGGACCGCTTGATCTCTTGTTGTATCTGATCAAAAAAGATGAAATAGATATATATGATATTCCCATAGAGAAGATCACTGATCAATATCTCGAGTATATGGAATTATTAAAAATGCTCGATATAGATATTGCCGGCGAGTTTCTTGTTATGGCCGCAACACTAATGTATATAAAAAGCCGCACGCTTTTACCGGTTGAAGATCAGCTGCCGCTTGAAGAGGATGAAGAAGATCCGCGGTTTGAACTGGTAAAACAGCTTTTAGAGTATAAGAAATTTAAGGAATTTGCCGAGCAGTTACGGGATAAAGAGCATGAACAGGCAAATGTTTTTGCGCGCTCATTAGGAAAAGAGGTTGTTGTTGAAGAAGAAGGAGCGGAAAAACCACCACTTGATGTAAACATATTTGACTTGATAACGGCTTTTTCAGATGTGTTAAATAGGGCAGATGAGATCAGCCTTACAAAAATGTTTGATGATAAGTTCACGGTTGAAGATAAGCGTGCTCATCTTATTGATAGATTACAGTCTGAAAACAAGATAAAATTTAATGATTTATTTACGAATCTTACTACACGACCGGAAATTATTGTGACATTTTTAGCGCTACTCGAATTAATACGGTTAAAACAGGCACGGGCAATACAGGATGAAGCTTTTGGGGAATTAGTTATTGCAAGAGTTGAACAAGAATAAATATAGAGGACATTATGAGCGAACATACATTAAAGTCAATTGTTGAAGCATTGCTATTCGTTACAGACAGACCATTAACATTAAAGGAGATCAGAGATATTGTGCAGGATACTGCTAATGTAGATTCCGGAGATATTCGGGCGGTTATTGATGAATTGTCTAAAGAATATCGTGAATCGAAAAGAAGCTATCAAATTATTGAAATAGCAAACGCGTTCCAGTTTCGCACATTGCCTGAATTTGCGCCATGGCTGTCAAAATTGTTCCGTCAGGAAAGCAAAAGCAAGCTCAGTCAGCCTGCTCTTGAAACATTGGCAATTATATCGTATAAACAGCCGATTACCCGTATTGAAATCGAATCGATTAGAGGGGTCAATATAGACGGTATTATGAAAACGTTGCTTGAAAAAGATCTTATTAAAATTGTAGGGAAAAAAGATGTTCCCGGACATCCATTCTTGTTTGGTACGACAAAGACGTTTCTTTCTCATTTCGGTTTGAAAGATCTCGATGAGTTGCCGCAAATGAGCGAATTTAAAGAAATGATCAAGGCTGAAAAGGAACAAGTTGTTGATGATGTAAAGGGATGGGCGAAATAAATAAAAGTAAAAAGTAAAAAGGCAAAAGTTAAAAATCCAAAATTAAAGACAAAAAGTATAATGAGGGAAATATGAACCTTAAAGAAATGAGAGAAAAAATAAATACATATGATACGAAGATCATTAAGCTGATCAATGAACGCATTAAAGTCGCGCTCAAGATAGGGAAGCTTAAAGTACAGAATAATGCTGATATCTATGCCCCTGAACGCGAAAAAGAGGTCTATAACCGTGTGGTTAAGGAAAATATGGGACCACTCAAAGATATGTCGATAAAGGCTATATACCGTGAAATTATGTCCGGTGCATTATCACTTGAAAAACAGCTTGTGATCGCATATTTAGGGCCGGCAGCTTCATATACGCACCAAGCGGCGTTAAGCAAGTTTGGGTCGAGTCTTGATTATATTCCTATGAAAAATATCACTGATGTGTTTACCGAGGTTGAAAAGGGATATGCTGATTATGGTGTTGTCCCTATTGAAAACTCTACGGAAGGGATAATAAATCATACGCTCGATATGTTTGTTGATTCGAGTCTGAAGATATATTCTGAAGTCTATCTTGAGATAAACCATAATCTTCTTGCACGTGAAAAAGGATTACAAAAAATTAAAAAGATATATTCGAATCCGCAGGTGTTTGGTCAGTGCAGAGGATGGCTTCAGGCTAATGTGCCGAATGCGGAGTTGGTCGAAGTGTCGAGTACAACACGTGCCGCGCAAATAGCGCAAAAAGAAAAGAATGCTGCCGCACTTGCGGGAATACTGGCAAGTGAACTGTATGGGTTACGTGTTATTGCAGAAGGGATTGAAGACGCGTCACATAATGTGACACGGTTTTTGATTATTGGTAAACGATCCGGAAAAAAGACATCCGACGATAAAACATCGATAATGTTTTCAGTAAAAGATAAGGTCGGCGCATTGTACGAAGCGTTACTGCCATTTAGAAAAAATAATATTAACTTAACGAAGATTGAGTCGCGGCCATCAAAGAAAAAGGCATGGGAATATTATTTCTTTGTTGATTGTGTCGGACACTGTGAAGATAAAAAGCTCGAGAAGGTTGTTGGGGAACTGAATAAAGTATCACATTTTGTCAAAATATTAGGTTCATATCCCCGCAGTACGTTAAGGGAAGGAATTTAATAGCGCTTAGCGGATAGCGTTTAGTTTAAAGTCGAAATACTAACCACGATTCACGAATCACGGTAGTTATTATGAGTATATACAAATTAGCTAAAAAAGAAGTATTAAAAATTAAGCCGTATGAGCCCGGTAAGCCTATTGATGAGCTTGCTCGTGAAATGGGACTTAAAAGTATCATTAAAATGGCTTCAAATGAAAATGTTCTGGGCCCTTCACAAAAGGCTGTAAAGGCTATGCAGAGGGTATTGGCTAAAGTATCTCTGTACCCTGATGGGGGAGCATATGATCTTAAGAAAAAGCTTTCTCAGAAGTATCGTATAGCAAAAGAGAACATTATTGTTGGTAACGGATCAAGTGAAATACTTGAGATGATCGCGCAGGCATTTTTAAACAAAAATGACGCGGTCGTGACCTGCTGGCCGACTTTTACGATCTATTCTATTATTACGCAAATTGCACAGGCGCATATGATCAAGGTGCCGTTAAAGAATTTTACCTATGATCTTGAGGGTATTCAAAAGAAGATCACTAAAAGAACAAAACTGGTTCTTATCAGTAACCCCAATAATCCGACAGGAACCTATGTGAATAAAAAAGCTTTAGGTGAATTTATTGATACTGTTGGGGAAAATGTTCTTGTTGTTATAGATGAAGCGTATGTTGAGTTTGCTGACGAAAAAGATTTTCCTGATACGTTGCCGTGGGTAAAAAAGAAGAAGAACATTATTGTTGTACGCACATTTTCTAAAATCGCGGGTATGGCGGGATTGCGTCTGGGATACGGCTTTGCCTCAAGAGAAGTAATTGATATCCTTAATCGTGTCAGGCCGCCCTTTAATACTAATAGTATTGCTCAGGTAGCCGGTACTGTCGCTTTAGATGATAGTGTGCATATGAATAAGACAAAAAAGATGGTTAAAGACGGGAAGAAGTATCTTTATGCTTCGTTTGATATGCTCGGATTAGAGTATGTAAAAACATCCGCAAATTTTATTCTGGTAAAAGTTGGAAATGCAAAGAAAGTTTTTACAAAAATGGTGCGTAAAGGGGTAATTATACGGGCAATGGATACATTTGATTTGCCTCAATATATTCGTGTAACGGTAGGTACTTCCAGTGATAATAAACGATTTATCGAGTGTCTGCATGATTGTTTGTAAAATGTTATTAGAGATAAGAAAAGATATTTTTTAAAGGAGGAATATTTCATGATTATAGTTCTCAGGCCCGGTGCCAAGACAACAGAAAAGAAGCATATTATCAAGAAGATGAAGGAAATGGGTTTTCAGACAATGGTCTCGGAAGGTCTTGAGCGGACCATTATAGGACTGATTGGCGAGGAAGATCTCTTAAGGACTCTTCCCATAGAAGCTATGCCCGGTGTTGAAAGAGTAATGCAGGTATTAAAGCCGTATAAACTCGTGAGTAGGGAATTTAAACCTGCGGATACGGTTGTTAAAGCAGGAAATGTCCGTATCGGCGGGAAAAAGATAGTTGTTGCTGCCGGCCCCTGCGCGGTCGAAGATAAAGATTCTCTTTTACACATAGGAAAAGAAGTTAAGAAGGCCGGAGCTGTTATATTGCGCGGTGGGGCATTCAAACCTAGATCTTCTCCATACGCATTTCAGGGACTGGGCGAAGAGGGTTTGAAATATTTGCAGTATGTACGCGAAAAAACAGGGTTACTTGTGGTATCTGAAGTGATGGATACGCGAGATGTCGCTTTGGTCGAGGACTATGTTGATATTATTCAAATCGGTGCGCGAAATATGCAGAATTTTAATTTATTGAAAGAAGTAGGACTTGCTAAAAAACCGATATTGTTGAAACGCGGGCTTATGGCGACGGTAAAAGAATTTCTGATGTCAGCTGAATACATTCTTTCGCAAGGTAACTTTAATGTGATTTTATGTGAACGCGGTATTCGGACATTCGAAGATAGTACTCGTAACACGCTTGATGTTTCTGCTATTCCGGTAATAAAATCTTTGTCACACTTACCGGTGATCGTTGATCCGAGTCATGCCGCGGGAAAATGGGAATATGTTAGCGCATTATCTAAAGCCGCAGTTGCAGCCGGTGCTGACGGATTGATCGTTGAAGTGCATCATAAGCCGGAAGATGCTATGAGTGATGGCGAGCAGTCTCTTTTACCGAAAACATTTTCTGCAATGATGAAAGAATTAAAACCGATTGCAGTGGCAATAAAAAGAACAATATAGGTGTTGTATGACGCTATGTAAAAAAATAACCATTATTGGTATGGGTCTTTTGGGTGGTTCTATTGCTAAAGAGCTCGTTGAAAAAAGAATGGCTGAAGTAATCTGCGGGATAGTGAGAAGGAAAGAGGTTATTGATGAAGTAACTCAATGTACCGGTGCGGATATTGTTACCGATGACGTTCAAAATGGAATAAAAGATGCTGATATTGTGGTGCTTGCCATACCGGTTGATCAGATGGAAAGCGTTGCTCACGTTGTTAGAGAAAGCGTTAAACCAACGGCAATAATTACTGATGTTGGTAGCGTGAAAGGCGTTGTTGTTGAAAAACTAGAGAAGATATTTCAAGATCACGGGGCATATATCGGTTCACATCCTATGGCAGGTAAAGAAAAGAGTGGTATTAAGCATGCTGAAGCGTCACTTTTTTATGATGCGACTGTGATTGTGACACCTACCGAATCTACGCAAAAAGAAGCAGTAACGATTATAGAAGACTTTTGGTCATCTCTTGGTGCTAAGGTCATGCGGTGTAATCCTTGCCAGCATGATAGGGTAGTAGCCGCGGTGAGCCATCTACCTCATGTTGTTAGCGCTGCACTTTTACATACTGTTACATCTGTAAATAACGATACGTGTGATCCGTTTAGTTGTACAGGTCCGAGTTTTAGGGATATGACGAGAATTGCATCAAGTTCACCTGAAATGTGGGCGGCAATAATGCATGCAAATAAAGATGAAGTTATCCAGTGCATAGATGCGCTTACAGAAGATGTCCTCCAGCTAAAAAACGCTCTTATTAATGATGATAAAAAAGATGTGTTAGACTATTTTGCATCTGCTAAGCAGGAAAAAGAATCACGCCCATAGCATATTTGTTTTATTACAGGAAAATCAATAACAGTATGAGCCATAAAATTACCGTTTCAAAAGCAAAAAGTGTTCAGGGAGTAATCACTGTTCCGGGAGATAAATCTGTCTCGCATAGGGCCGCCCTCTTGTCGGCTATGGCTACCGGCACTACACGTATATCAGGATATCTTACCAGTGGTGACTGTATTCATACTCTTAAAGCGCTTACAGAGCTGGGTGTTTCAATAGAGGGGATCGGTACCACTGATGTTACCGTTTGTGGTGTTGGGCTCGATGGTTTTATTATGCCGAAAAGGATTCTTGATTGCGGGAATTCGGGGACAGGTATGCGTCTTTTATCGGGTCTTCTTGCCGGACAGCATTTTACAACTGCGATTACCGGTGATGAATCTCTTCAGAAACGGCCGATGAAAAGGATCATTGATCCGTTAGGGCAAATGGGAGCGATTATAGAAGGGCTTGACGGGACTGCATATCCGCCACTTTCGATAAGAGGTGCGGCATTGAAGGGAATAACCTATCACATGCCTGTTGCAAGTGCACAGGTAAAGTCTGCGATACTTATCGCGGGGATTTGTGCTGAAGGTAAAACAACGGTTATTGAAAAAGTAAAATCAAGAGACCATACTGAACGAATGATGCATTATTTGGGGATCCCGATTGATGTTGAAGGCATGAAAATAACTGTTGTCGGGCAGAAGCAATACAATGCAAAAGACATAGATGTTCCGGGCGATATTTCTTCGGCGGCATTTATGATTGTTGCGGCACTGATCGTGCCTGGATCAGAGCTTGTGATCAAGAATGTGTGTCTCAATCCAACCCGCACAGGTATTATTAGTGTGCTAAGGAGAATGGGTGCTCAGATTGATATACATATAAAAGAAACAATTCATACTATCGAGCCGGTAGGGGACATAACTGTTCGTTACAGTGATTTAGTTTCTACTGAGATATCAGGAGATGAAATTCCCAATGTTATAGATGAATTACCGATCATTGCAATCGCTGCAGCACATGCACAAGGAAAAACTATTATTAAAGATGCCCGTGAATTGCGGGTAAAAGAAACGGACAGAATAACTGCGGTGTGCACTAATCTGAAATTAATGGGTGTTGATGTACGTGAATTTGATGATGGGTTTGAAGTTGTTGGAGGTGAAAATTTTCAGGGGGGAAGTTTTGAGAGTTTTGATGATCATCGCATTGCTATGAGTATGATTATTGGCGGACTCGCTACTGATGAACCGACGACAGTACATAATACCGATTGTATAGACACTTCATTTCCCGGTTTCAAAGATCTTGTTCAGAGAATTACAGTATAAAAACAGCTTTAAGCTCTAAGCTGTAAGTTGTAAGCAAACGCTTTGCGGTTCTCGGTTAGCGAAAAAAACTAAAAAGCGCGCACAACAAGATGCAAAGACGTGGGTTGCGGTGTTGTAAATCGTATTTCATATTTCTTCTGTAGGTTGTACATTGTTTTAAGTATTGTCTTATGGGGGTATGCACTTGACACAAGTTAATAAATTCTATAGTTTAGAACTCATGATATTGAAAATAAAATTATGCTATTTGATGGGGTAAAGATTCTGCCTAATGTACATAGAATAGCCTCCTTGTTAAAACGTTGGGTATTAGGAACCCATCAAAACTATGTTAGCAAAGACAAACTGGGATGTTACCTTGATGAGTTTACGTTTCGGTATAATCGTAGGACATCGAAAAGCAGAGGATTACTTTTTCATCGCTTGATTGAACATGCTGTAATTCATGCACCCGTTTCATATAATGAAATCATTGGACTTTAAAATTGGAAGGATGCAAGGGACTTGTGTCAAGTGCATACCCCCATTGTCTTAAATCTTATAACTTAAAGCTTAGAGCTGTTGTATAGGGGATTACGTAATGAGTAAAGGTCGCATTATTGCCATTGATGGCGTTTCAGGTTCTGGAAAAAGTACATTAGCTAAAGAATTATCTAAGATTCTTAATTTTATGTATCTTGATACCGGAGCAATGTATCGGGCTATTACTTTGCATGTTATACGTAAAGACGTCGATATTAATGATGAAAAAGCCGTAACTGAAACAGCCGGGGAGTGCGATATAACCGTTGAAAAAACATCTGACGGTATGAAGATCTTTGTAAACGGCAGCGATGTTTCTGGGGAAATCAGAAAACCGTATGTAGCAGAGCATGTCTCTCAGGTTTCACGAATTCATGGTGTGAGAGAATACTTGGTTGAGTGTCAGAGGAAGATCGCTTCTGATACTGATATAGTCGTTGAGGGTAGAGATATCGGGACCGTGGTTTTTCCTGATGCTGATGCTAAGCTATTTCTTGATGCGTCAATTGATGAAAGAGCCCAGAGGCGATGTGATGAATTAATGGAAAAGAATATATCGGTAACCTTAGAGGAAGTTAAGAATAATATTTCCCAGAGAGATACTATTGATAGCCAAAGAGAGTGTTCTCCACTGATACAAGCTGAAGATGCATTTTTGATTAACTCAACAAATGTATCAATCGATGAAAAAACTGAAATAGCACTCGGTTTCATACGAGAGAAATTTGGTCTTAGCGAGTAGTGAATATCGAAAAACTATTTTCCAAAGAACAATATGCCAGATATGTTCCTGCTGTTGTCGAATTAAACGCAGGGAGTGTTTCCCCTTTTGATATTTTGAGTTCCCTTAGCGGTGATCATCCTTATAAAGCGCTTCTTGAAACAGTATCTCCAAATGCCCGTACAGGAAGATACTCACTTATTAGCTGGTTCCCTCATGCGCTACTTTCCGCATATGGTGACTCTATTGAGCTTACTATTGGGTCTGAATGTTACGGTTATACAGCCCATCCATTATATGAACTAGAGAAGTTATGTGGGCTGAGAAAACGTACAAGTGACCTTCCTTTTCCTTTTATTGGTGGGGGAATAGGGTACTTATCATATGATCTTAATCGTTACTTTCATGCATATCCCGACAGGGATGTTGTGCCGACGGGGTATCCTGATTTATTTTTTATGTTTGTCGATTCGTATATGATCTTTGATCATATCTTAGAGAAAGTGTACTGCGTATCACTATACGACCCTTTATCAAATGAAAATCGCCAAGGAGCACAGCGTATTCTCGATGAGATGGTGTCGTGTTATCAAAATTGTCTTCAGGTTAAACGATCGACAAAAAAAGAGTTTGTTCAACCTAAAACATCATTAGATGATATCGGCGCTTATTCAATTCTTGGAAAGAAAAAATATGTAGATATGGTCCGTCGTGTAAAAGAATATATTAGATGCGGTGATATATATCAGGCGAATGTGTCTCATAGGATTGATTTTCCCGCACACAGTGATGGTGTACGTTTATACGAAAATCTTCGCAGAATAAATCCGTCGCCTTTTGCATCATATTTGCAGTGCGGTAGTTTTGAGATTATCAGTTGTTCACCTGAAAGACTGTGTAAGAAAGAAAACAACTTTATTGAGACACGCCCTATTGCGGGAACACGTCCCCGAGGTATATCCGGCCAAGAAGATTTTGTGATGAGAAGCGATCTCTTGTTAAGCGAAAAGGAACGTGCGGAACATATAATGCTTGTTGATCTTGCACGTAATGATATCGGAAAAATTGCTTTAACAGGAAATGTTGAAGTGGATGAATTTATGGTTGTTGAAAAATATTCTCATGTACAGCATATTGTTTCAAATGTACGGGGAATAATACAAAAGAATATCGGTTTGGTTGCTTTTCTTGAGTCATTGTTTCCCTGCGGGACAATAACGGGCGTTCCTAAAATACGCTGTATGGAGATAATTGATGAACTTGAATCGGTAAAAAGGGGTATTTATACCGGTTCGTTGGGCTATATATCAGATAATGGAGATCTTGATCTCAATGTTGCTATCCGAACAATAGTAAAACAGCACGATACGTTTTCGCTGCAGGTAGGTGCCGGTATTGTTGCTGATTCGGATCCGGAAATGGAGTATTATGAGTCGTTGCATAAAGCTCACGCATTGTATGAAGCCCTAAAAGCAACAGAAGAAATAGTAAACGATGAGTGTATACACAATTAGTATTTTGTGTTAAAAAAATATATGTGAGGAAATGATACAATGGAACTATTTGTCTATTATAATGGGAATTTTGTTAAAGCATCTGACGCCCATATCTCTATTTATGATCATAGTTTTCTTTACGGTGACGGCTTGTTTGAGACAATGCGTTCTTATAACGGCATTGTGTATAAATATGATGCTCACATGGATAGATTCTATACAGGTGCACAGCGACTTAAGATTAATGTCCCGCATGTGCGAAGCGTCATACTAAAGGCGATAAATATACTGCTTGATAGAAATAATCTTGATGATGCGGTTGTGAGAGTAATGCTTTCGAGGGGGGAGGGTTCTCCCGGGATTGATATCGATTTGTGCCCGCAATCAACGCTCTTGATTACGGTGGCGCCAGTATCAGAATTTCCTGAGCATATATATGACGACGGCATTCAGCTGGCTATTGTATCGCGTTTAAAAACTCCCGATCAAACTCTCGATTCGACTATCAAGACAAATAATTATTTAAATAGTATACTTGCACGTGTTGAGGCAAAAGAAAAAGGTGCCCAAGATGGGATACTGCTGAGTATGGAAGGGTATATTGCTGAATGTACAACAAGCAATATATTCCTCATCAAAAACGATGAGATCGCGACACCGGCTGTTGAGACAGGTATCCTGAAAGGTGTTGCACGAGACACCATAATTGAAATCGCCAATGCGTTTAATATTGTCGTTGAAGAACGTTTTCTAATGGCTGATGAACTGTATGATGCTGATGAATGTTTCATCACTAACAGTGTAAAAGAGATTGTGCCGGTAGTTGGATGTGACGGTAATGAAATTGGAAATGGTAAAGTTGGTCTGGTGACCATGAATCTCATTAAAGAATATAAAAATGTTATTAATGAATATATAGAGAGTTATGCAGAAAACGAATAAGTTTCTTTATTATTTTGTTTATTATTCGGTAAGAATAATTATGAAATTATTCTTTAGATGGAAGGTTTATGGACTTGAAAATATCCCTTCTCAGGGAGGTTTTCTTTTGGCCGTGAATCATGCAAGCTATTTTGATCCTGTCATTGTAGGGTCTGCATCCTCTCGATTGATTTATTATCTAGCCCGAAGAAGCCTGATGAAAAATAAGTTTATTGAATCAATATTAAAATCTGTAAATACTATACCAGTTGCTCGAGGAGAATATGATTCTCAAGCATTAAAAGAAGTTGTTGATTTAGTTAAAAAGGGTAGTGGTGTTCTTGTTTTTCCTGAAGGTACACGTTCAAAAACCGGTAATTTACAGAAAATAAAAAACGGATTAGGTTTTTTAGCTATGCAATCACAAGCCGATATACTGCCCTGTTATCTTGATGGGACGTGGCATATATTGCCAAAAGGAAAGAAAATGATCTCATTACATAAAGTAACCGTATCATTTGGGAAGGTTATTCCCTATACAGAGTTTTCACACCTAAAAGCCGGGAAAGAGGCGTATCAGTCAATTGCTGCACGTACTGAAAGTTCATTACTATCTATGAGGGAAGGGCTTACAGATGATTAACCTCTTATAATGTCCCTCCAAATGATGTGTTTTCCTCTATATACTAAGAGAAAGTAATTACATATTTTTTTGCCTACCCCCCTTGACAAACCGCTTTTTATGAGTTATAATGATACCAAAATGGGGATAAGGTATTATGCTAAACAAAAATATAGAACGTCGAATACATCCTAGAGGAAAAGCTGATTGGGAATTTTTATTCGCAGTCGAAATTGATTGCCGTGGCAAGAAGCTAATCTCAGAAGTAAAAGATATCTCTTGTGGCGGTCTTATGTGTAAAGTGAATAAGAAATTCCAGCTTGGAAAAGAAATAAAGATTGCATTTCTCCTACCAAATTACAAAAAGAGCGGGTTGTCATTTAATAAAGTTTCTAATGAGGGCCTTGTTATTCGATGTGAAAGTCACCCTGAACCCCATGATATGAAGTGTAATGAGATCGCGATTGCTTTTCAAAACCTAAAGAAAAGCGATAAAACACATATCAACAAATATGTTAGTTACGTTGCTGATATGGAAAAAGAAATGAAAAAGAAATCTAAAAAGTTGTCATGCCCTCATGTTGAACATGAATGTGTGATGACAGAATTCTAAATGCCGCAATTCCGTATCTCTATTCCGTTTTTCGTATCCCGTAGCTCTATTCGTAGTTCGTATCTAGTATTTCGCGTCTCGCATATTGTTTATTCGTTGATCGTTTTTAGTTGTGCGGTTTGCGTTTTACATATTATAATCTTTTTTCACTATGAACGATCAACGATCAACAATGAACGGTATTGATATGAATGTTATAGTTGCAAAGAGTGCAGGCTTTTGCATGGGTGTGCGTCGAGCAGTAAACAACGTGCTTAATTTAACTACGGTTGAAGAAAATAAAAAAATATGTGTGCTTGGTCCCTTAATACATAATAAGCAGGTAAATGATATGTTGAGAAAAAAACATGTTATGATTGCCAATAGCATTGATGATATCTCAGGTGAAATATGTGTTATAAGAACACATGGAATCAGTCCCCAAAAGAAAGATGAGCTCATAAAAAGAAATGTTGAGATATTTGATGCAACGTGTCCCCGCGTTTTGAAGGTTCAAAATGTTATCAAAAAACATGCGGAGAAAGGATATTTTATTATTATTGTCGGAGATAAGGGGCATGCAGAGGTAGAGGGTTTGCTCGGTTTTACGAATGAGAACGGTATGGTTGTTGATGCTGTTGATCGAATTAATGAAATACCTTCTCATGTCCAGAAGATATGCGTTGTTGCGCAAACAACACAGAATTATGAAACATTTAAAAAAATTGAATTGCTTCTCAAGGAAAAATATAGTGACTGTGTGGTGTTTGATACAATTTGCGGATCAACATCTGAGCGACAGCAAGAAGTTATTGAAATGGCCGGCATTGTAGATGCAATCGCTATCGTTGGTGGTAGTGAAAGCGCAAACACTATGCGCCTTGTAGAAATTTCCCGATCAACAGGTGTTCCGACATATCATGTGGAAACACATAATGATATTAATAAAAAAGATTTTTCTGTTTTTCAAAAGATAGGCGTATCTGCAGGTGCTTCAACCCCTAATATTACTGTGCATCAAGTAGCCGAATGTCTCCGGAGTATAGAGAAATGAGGATGAGCACATTTTGCATGCACACGCAGATGGGAAATTTTATATGTGTGTATTCCCAAAAGGGTATACGCCAACTTATTTTTCCCGCACGTAATGAGATTTTGTGTCACATACCTGAGAACACATGTATTAAAAAAACAGCAACGCCTTTATTTCTGAAAGATCTTAAAGAAGACATCGATTCATATTTTCAGGGTAAAAAACTGCATTTTACCTATCAAGTTGATCTATCGCAGGGAACACAGTTCCAAATATCTGTCTGGAAGATCATTAAAGATATCCCTTATGGTGAATATATTACCTACAAAGATATTGCCCACCGATTGAATAGAGAAAAATCATGGAGGGCTATAGGTAACGCCTGTGGAAAAAATCCCGTGCCGCTTATTATTCCTTGCCATAGGGTGATTAGATCAGATGGCGCCTTAGGCGGTTTTTCGAGCGGACTGTCATGGAAAAAGAGGCTTTTATCGATTGAGAAATCAATATAACAAACTGGTGCTAAGTAGGATAAGTGCAAATAGTGTCTTGAGAGGTTCCATTCTATAGGTGTACAAGTTAATATTTAATACGTAAAATAGTCAACTTTTTTCTTTTTAATTCTATAGATTGTGATAGAATACCCCGATTTTCATTGTTAGTATCTATTTTAGAGATGCTTGTAACAATTTTATATACGGTGGTTTCTTAGTGCGTTAATTAACAATACATAACGGGGATTAACATGAGTAAATCTAAAACAAAGCAAATGAAGTATTTTCTTTCTGTACAATTAAACACAAATAGAATTGAGTCAGTTGTCTTTGATCAGGATGGAGAAGTTACTGGTCGCGCATACAATGAAATTCCGGAATATTATCCTGAAGAAGGATGGATCGAGGCAAGTACGAGTGAAATATGGCGTTCAACGACAAATACGATAACTGAAGCTCTCTCAAAAGGTGGTGTGTATTTTGATGAGATTATCGCAATTGGTATCGCGAACCAGAAAAACACAGTTGTAGTTTGGGATAAGAGAACCGGTGAAGCTGTACACAATGTTATTGGATCGCGATGTGATAGAGCACAAAAAATATGCAATGATTTAGAAAAAAAGAAGCTTAATAATGAAATTAAAAAACGAACAGGACTTAATCTTTCACCTGAACACGCAGGATTGAAATTGAAATGGATTATTGATCACGAAAAAGGGGTGAAAAGCCGTGCTTTGAAAGGGGAATTGCTTTTTGGCGATCTTGGAAGCTGGTTGCTTTGGAAAATTACTGATGGCAAATCACATCTGACTGACATGACAAATGCTTCATACTCAATGCTGTTTAATATAAAAACGCAAGTATGGGATAAATATATAATAAAAAAACTGGGCATTCCCGTGGAAGTACTTCCTTGTGTGAAACCCTCAAGTTATCTATACGGACAGACTGAACGATACGGTAATTTCATTGAAGGGATACCTGTTGGGGCGCTTGCAGCAAGTGACCAAGCTGCACTTATTGGATTGGGGTGTGTTAACCGAGGGATGGTAAGAGTGGACTTTAGCGAAGGGTCATCGTTCATTATGAATATTGCCGGCAGCAAGAAAATTACTAAAGACAATTTTAATACAATCATGAGTTGTTCAAAAGATAAGAATTCTCTCTTTACTTTACAGGGTGCTATTACCTCATCTGGTGTTAACCTTGAGTGGCTAAGGGATAATTTAAAAATGATCAATTCACTTAATGAAACTGATGGTATCAGTGATCGGGTAGATAGCACCAATGGTTTGTATGTTGTGCCTGCATATGAAGATTCGAAGAGGAATATTTATGGTAATAAATCATTTTATGGCACGATTGTCGGGTTAGGAAGAAATGCGACAAAAGATCATCTTGTAAAAGCAACACTTGAGTCATTGGCTTACCAGACAAGAGATATGCTTGATGTTATATCAAAATCTGCTGGAATAAAATATAAGGAAATAACAGTCGATGGTAATAAAAGCAGGAATAATTCTCTTATGCAGTTTCTCGCCGATATTCTAGCGGTAAAAATTAACGTGCCAAGCATACTTGAAAATGCCGCGTTTGGGGTGGTGTTTTTGGCGGGTCTTTCTACTAAAAACTTTAAGAAGATTGAAGATATTAAAAAATATGTGAAGAAGGAAAAAGTATTTGTTCCTCGTATGTCACCAAATGAGAGAAAAAAATGTTTAAAAGGTTGGGAGAAGGCTCTCAAGTTTGTTATTTCTTATAATTAGCATTTTGTTTCATAAATGCAAGAAGGATAAATAGGTAAATATGATTAAAAGTATGACCGGATACGGGCAATCAAATGTACGCACAAAATGCGGGAAGGTTTTTATCCAGATCCAAAGTGTAAACAGGAAACATCTGGAGATTAATATAAATGTCCCGCGCGATATATTGCAGCTTGAGAATGATTTGCGTAAAGAGATTGAAGCACATATTGAACGCGGTAAGATTAATGTATATGTTTATTTTGAGAGATCTCCTTCTTACACTAAAACACTCAACATAAATTATACTGTTGCTCAGAAATATGTTGATTGTTGCAATTCCTTGAAAAAGAAATTTAAGTTAAAAGGGGATATAGATATCTCCGCATTGGTATCATCAAAAGATGTTCTCAGCTACAATGAAATACGCATTGACTCAACTACTCTTGCTAAACCATTGAAGAATGCTATGCGAAAATCTCTATTGAGCCTTAATCAGATGAGGAGTGTTGAAGGAAAAGCATTAGAGACTGATCTTAAGAAACGTCTCAAGGCAATAAAGAATGACTTAGAAATAATAAAGAAAATCACTCCGCGAACCGTTAATGAGTATGAGCGAAAATTAAGAAAACGAATAAAGAAATATGCACAGGATAAAAAGATAGATGAGCAGATATCTAAAGAAGCGGCGCTTTTTGCCGATAAGGTTGATGTCTCAGAGGAAATAGTGCGTTTGCAAAGCCATTTAGGGCAGTTTCTTTCAATGCTAAGAATGAAAAAGCCAGTTGGAAAAACGCTGGATTTTATAGTTCAGGAAATGATCAGAGAATCAAATACCATAGGTTCTAAAGCCAATAGCGTTAAAACGTCGCAGAGAGTAATACGTATTAAAGGCGAAATAGAAAAACTCAGAGAACAAATCCAAAATATTGAATAGGGAGAATGTGGTGGGTAGGACTTCTGTAGATTCTGATGCAAAGAAGGGTTTATTAATGATTATCTCAGCCCCTTCCGGAGCAGGTAAATCAACCTTAATTAGAGAGCTCCGAAAAACATTGCCTGATTTAGAATACTCTATCTCATATACGACAAGATCCCAGCGTCGAGGAGAAAAAGATGGAGTGGATTATATATTTATTTCAAAACAGGAATTTGAAGAAGCAATATCTCGAGGTGAACTGCTTGAGTACGCTATCGTCTTTGATCATTACTATGGAACGAAAGTAAGCTCGGTTGTAGATTCTATCAATGAAGGCAAAGACATCTTGCTAGATGTTGATATTCAAGGGGCACTTCAGATTAAACATAAGTATGATGGAATATTTATTTTTATTATTCCGCCATCACTGAAGGTTCTTGAAAACAGACTCAGAAAAAGAAATACCGATAGTGAGCAGGAAATCGAAAAAAGGATTCATCGGGCGAAGGAAGAAATTGCCAATTTTGTAAATTATGATTATGTTGTATATAATGATACAATAACAGATTCAATACACGAATTAAAAAATATTATTTGTGCGGAAAAATGTAGGACAAAACATAATAAAAATATCTTAAGTGAATTTGGGATAAAATAGGGGGGGTGTATGAGAACAGTAACAAATGAGAGTATTATTAAGGGTAAAAGTATGAATATTTATAAAACAGTTGTATTGATTTCATTGCGGGCACGTCAGCTTGCAATGGGTGCAAAACCAATGATAGAAACAAAACACACCAATCAAACCTTGATTGCACTTGAAGAAATAAAACAAGGTAAGCTTAAATATAATATTAAATCATAATTATGGCTTCCTCATTGTTTAAAGATAAGAATATTATTCTTGGTGTGACAGGTTCAGTCGCTTGTTACAAGGCATGTTATTTAGCAAGTTCGCTTACCCAGCTTGGAGCAAGCGTATATGTGATTATGACAAGATCTGCGTGTGAATTTGTTTGTCCTCTTACATTCCAAGCGCTTACCGGGAAGTTTGTTTCGGTGAACATGTTCGATCCCGGAGAATATAGCTCAGTAGAACACGTGCATCTTGCTGAAGAAGCAGATCTGGTTCTTATTGCTCCTGCCTCAGCAAATACTATCGGTAAATGTGCTTCCGGTATAGCTGATGATATGCTGAGCGCTACATTTATGGCAACAAAGGCACCGGTAATTATTGCTCCTACTATGAATAGTGGTATGTATGATAGTCCGATTGTTCAGGAAAATATTCATAAGCTTGAGACACATGGGGTTCTGTGCGTGGGGCCTGAAAAAGGATATCTTGCATGCGGTCATGTAGGGCTGGGAAGAATGAGTGAGCCGGACACAATTATTAATAAAGTGGAAGACGTCTTAAAAAAAGAAAAATTAGCGCACTAATGAAATTTCTTGTCACTGCCGGACCAACCATCGAATATATAGATCCTGTTCGTTTTATATCAAATCCATCTTCAGGTAAAATGGGGTATGCGTTAGCGCGCACAGCTCAGAAATTAGGGCATGACGTTTTACTTATCACGGGACCAACACATATAAAAAAACCGAGTAAGATAAAAACGGTAGAGGTAACCTCTGCGCGTGAAATGAAAAACGCAGTTCTCGAAAACATAGAAAAAAAAGATATTGTTATAATGACTGCGGCAGTGTCAGATTTCAGGCCGTTGAAGCGATCAACTCGAAAAATTAAAAAAGATTCTACGCATATGATGTCGTTACCGCTTGCAAGGAATACCGACATATTGAGACTGTTAGGCAGGCGAAAACATTCATATTATCTCGTTGGGTTTGCCGCAGAGACGGATACTATTATTGGGAATGCTCTGATCAAATTAAAAGAGAAGAAACTGGATATGATCATTGCAAACAAAGTAGGTGGCAGCGGTAGTGGCTTTGCTACCGATTTTAACGAGGCATATGGCATTACGCAAAAAGAAGAGGTTAAAGAATACGGCCTACTTACAAAAGAACAACTTGCAAAAAAAATAATACAAGACATACTTTTTGAGTTTAACAATAAAGTAGGCAGTAGATAATATTATCTCTTGACATTTTTGCTAAAATAAGGTAGATTGTATTATACAAAGAAAGGGGGCGTATAGTATGAGTAAGGTAAAAAAGATGAAAAAAGGTTTTACTCTTGTTGAGCTTTTAGTTGTAATCGCAATTATTGGTATTCTTGTGGGGTTATTGCTTCCTGGGCTAAATAGAGCTCGTAAGCAAGCCTTGAAGCTTAATTGTCAAAGTAATTTACGTCAGATTGGTATCGCTATCAAATCATATCAAAATGACTACGATCAAGCGTATCCACCTACGATATCCGCATTGGGTACAGATTATCTTGATAATGTGCAGGTGTTCAGATGTCCTTCATCAGGCACAGCGGCCGCCGATGTAACAGGGCCTGCAAGTGGTGATTATGGGTACAATAAAGGCCTTAGTGAAGCAACAACCTCAGACTGTCCGATGGCATCTGATAAAAAAGATACATACCACCCTGCACCAAAAAAGGTGAATGTACTTTTTGTTGATGGTCACGTGGGTGATGATAGAACAGTGCCAAGCACGATTTCTAACCCTGATTGATATGGTACTTAAAGAATAATAAAATGGGTCAGGCATAAAAATGCCTGACCCATTTTTATTTGTCTAGATTCCACAGACGAGTTTATATCTATGAATGATACAAATCCTGTAGAAAGTCCAATTTCTCATAAAGTTATTTTTGGATTACTTCTTGCAGTTTTCTTTTTTGTTCCCCTTATATATACTCCTGATAATTTTCTGTTTGCTTTTGGACGTCAATATTATTCTAAACTGATATTTACCCAGATCATTCTTACAGTGATTTGTTTCTTTGCACTGATTCAGTTTATGGTAAAAGGCAATCTCATATATATACGATCAAAGCTATTAATCCCTCTTATTCTTTATTTTTTTTGTGCTTTTTTATCAATATTTTGGTCTGTGTCAGTCTTTATAAGTATAGCTTCTTTTTTTGAGCTTATTTCATATCTATTATTGTGTATCATATCGATGTATTTTGTGAATACTGACAGAAAAATCCGTCAAGTAGTGCTGTTTTGGAAACTATCGATGGTAGGCCTCGTGGGAGTTGTATTGTGGCAATTTATGAGCGGTGTTGAGTGTTACGGCACGATCGGCAATAGAAATTTTTTGGCCGCGTTTGTGGTTTTAACTGTTCCTGTTTTGTTTGTATCGATAAAAGACGCGATTATTCATAAAAAGCATAGTGAAAGTTTACTTAATATAGTCTTGCTCATTGCTCTTGGGGGAGTTCTTTTTGTTACAAAATCACGTGGGGCATTTATTGCAGTACTTTTTGTCGTATTTTTATATACCGAAATACAGCTACTTCTTCATAACAAAAAAATAGTAGCGCTTCTCATTATGCTTATGGGTGTTCTTCTTGCGGCTTTTGTTTGTAATAGTGATTTTTTTATAAGTGAAATACGGGCAGATGTAAGACCATACATATGGAGTGGCACGTTAAAAATGATAGCTGAGCATCCTTTCGGGGGGTATGGGCTCGGAACATTCTTTATCCATTTCCCATTTTTCAGGCCTGTTGAATATTTTTTGTGCCCAAAATATGCCCAGGTATCAACACATGCACTTAATGAATTTCTTAATATATGGATCCAGAGCGGTATATTTGGACTCTTCTTTTTTATAACTTATTTTGTATGGATGAGTTGTAAAATGTATGGGTATATTAAACGTAAGGGATATATTGATCTTACAGGAGGTATTTTTCTTGGCGTAATAGGGCTTTTTATCCTGTCTTTCATAGATATGCATTTAATGGTCCCATCGATAGCAATTTATTTTTGGATGTTAACGGGAATTATAATGGGAAAAGTTATCCCTGTACCAAGTACTACGAAATGGGGTATGTCTCTTAGAGTGGTATTGTGCACGTTTATAGCAGTCCTTTTAGGTGTGTATGTTTTTTATGGGGTATATAAACCATTACGCGCGGAAGTGTATTTTGGTCAAGGAATGAAAGCTCGAAGAGTGGAGAATTGGCCGCTTGTAGTACAAAACTATGAAAAAGGTCTTCAATATATGCCTTTTAGACTGGATATTACTTACAAATGTGCGTATGCACTTAGTCAAACAGGTAATAATGATGCAGCTATACACTACTATGAATACATTAAGAGTTTTGCTCCGTACTATGCTCGCGTAGATTATAATCTTGCTATCTTGTACAATGCAAAAGGAATGGGGCTAGAAGCTAAGGGCTCATTGCTGCAATGGCTGGCTCTAAATCCTTACGATAGGGACGCAAAATCGTTATTGAATGAGATGAAAGAAAAATGGAGTGATGTCGCTGCGACACAAAAATAAAGGGCATATTACTCTTTTGCGGCCACTTCAGATATTAAAGCATCGGTTTTACTTGACTTTCGGATGTTTTTTTGTTAGTTTCCTTTAGTTTTTTGGCGGCATAGCCAAGCGGTAAGGCAGAGGTTTGCAAAACCTTTATTCTCCAGTTCGATTCTGGATGCCGCCTCCATATATATTGTGTTTAAATTGGTTTGCAAGAGTTTCTTATAAAAAGGAATTCTTCTGAGATATTGTATCGCGGTATAGTGTGTTTTTTCGCCGGGATGGCGGAATTGGTAGACGCAAGGGACTTAAAATCCCTCGAAGTTTAACTTTGTGCCGGTTCGATTCCGGCTCCCGGCAGTTAGTTAATAGTGTAAAGTGTATAAGAAACAGGAGGAATGCGTGGGATATTCAGCTAAATATTATTGTGAAAAATGTGATGCACATTCATGGATGAAGGTCAGTGGTGACCCATCTGCAGAGAAAGTGAAAATTACCTGTGCAGAATGCAAAACAACATATGCAAATGTTGACTTTGAAAAACCTGTTGAGGATGATAAAAATGTGAACGACGTCTCTGAAGATAATGTAGTTAATGAAAGTTAACAATATACCAAGGAGGTATAGCATGAAAAAGAGTCTCATTAGTTTGTTTGCTGTAAGCGTTGTATGTATGTTTTTAGTTGGTTGTGCGACTGATGAGGGTGCACAAAAAGAATCTGAAGGATTGAAGAAAGATCAAGAGATCGCAAAAACAATTAAAAAGCTTGATACTGAAGATCCTCACGGTGTAAGTCAGGAATCAAATTCTGGGAAAGATTACACCCCAGGTAGATAATCGTTATAAAGTGCGTTATATCCGTAGGATTTGGATATTTATCCACACAAACGGCATGCGATAATTACGGCAAATGATTCTTAAAGAGATTATCGCATGCTGTTTATCTGTTTAGGTAGGATTATATATATAACGATGGGTAACATGAGTTCTTTAAGATGTTTATTATGAAGTACTTATGGGTGCAAATCGACTGGAAGTCAGTGGTGGTGCTCTTGTTGATAGATAGAATGCATTTATTAGGTGTAGCGCAATAAGTTATAAAAATAGTGTACCGAATATATATTCTATTACACAAGTTATCCACAATTTATTAACAGTTCGTTTTAGTGGCAATACATGATGTTTGAATTATTTTTTTTGGGGGCGTATAGCTCAGCTGGTTAGAGTGCCTGCTCGACACGCAGGAGGTCATTGGTTCGAACCCAATTACGCCCACCATTTTAATGTATATTGTTTGTTACGTTAGATAAGGTAGTTAGGTAAATTTTTATGAATATGCAAAAAATAGATATTGATGTATATCGGCACAGTGCCTCTCATATCATGGCATTTGCCGTAAAAAAGCTTTTTCCAAAGGCTAAGCTTGCTATTGGTCCGTCAATAGAGGACGGATTTTACTATGATTTCGAAGTTGATGTGCCGTTTACTCCTGATGACTTAGCCCGTATTGAAGAAGAAATGGATAAGATCGTTAAGGAGAATATATCTTTTGAGAGAAAAGAACTATCCAAGGAAGATGCATTAAAACTTTTTCAGGATAGCTCAGAAGAATATAAAGTTGAATTGATTAAAGATTTGCCTGAGGGAACAATATCAATTTACAGTAATAATGATTTTATCGATTTATGCAAAGGGCCTCATATTTCTTCGACGGGTGATTTAAAATGCTACAAGTTATTGAGTGTTGCCGGTGCGTATTGGCGGGGAGATGAACACAATAAGATGCTCCAGCGCATATATGGGACGGCTTTCTTTGATAAAAAGAGTCTGAGGACGTATCTGCATAAATTGGAAGAAGCGCGTAAAAGAGACCATAGAAAGATTGGTAAAGAATTAGATCTTTATAGTATTCACGAAGAGGGTGGTGCCGGGCTGATCTATTGGCATCCAAAGGGAGGAAGACTGCGAAATACTATCGAGACTTTTTGGCGTGATGTCCACTACCGTCATGGGTATGATGTGGTGTATACCCCTCACATAGCTAAACTTGATTTGTGGAAAAAAAGTGGGCATTGGGACTTTTATAAGGAAAATCTTTATTCGCCAATGGATATTGATGGTAAAGAATATATTGTAAAACCAATGAATTGTCCCGGCCATATACTTATGTATAAAACAAAGTTGAGGAGCTACAGGGATCTTCCGCTCAGATGGGCTGAATTGGGAACCGTGTACCGTTATGAAAAAAGCGGGGTTCTTCACGGTTTAATGAGAGTCCGTGGTTTTACTCAGGACGATGCGCATATATTCTGTACACTTGATCAGCTTAAAGATGAGATCATAAGTGTTATATCACTGGCACGATATATGATGGAATTGTTTGGTTTTCAATATGAAATAAATTTAAGTACACAACCTGAGAAATTTGTTGGAAGCAGTGAAAATTGGGAAAAATCGACTGCAGCACTTACCGATGCTTTACAATCATTAGAAATAGAGTATAAAGTAGATCCCGGAGAAGGCGTATTCTACGGTCCTAAGATCGATATAAAAATGATCGATGCGTTAGGGCGTGGATGGCAAGGACCTACTATTCAGGTTGATTTTAATATTCCTGAACGTTTCGATGTAAACTATATTGCTGAGGATGGAAAAGCACACCAGGTTGTTATGGTTCACCGAACGGTGTTAGGGAGCATGGAACGTTTCATAGGTGTATTGATCGAGCATTTTGCGGGCGATTTTCCGGTTTGGCTTGCGCCAATACAGGTAAAAGTAATGCCGATTTCCGATGATCAAAAAATGTATGCCAAGAAGGTGAGTGACACATTAAGAAATAAGGGAATCTACACTGTTTTAGATGACAGAAATGAAAAAATTGGATATAAGATACGGGAAGCTGAGCTGGAAAAAATTCCGTATATGCTTGTCATAGGAGCAAAAGAGGCTGAACAAGAAGCGGTATCCGTAAGAAGACGCAAGATCGGTGATTTAGGGGTAAAAAAGACAGATGAATTTATTTCTGCCCTTGTAGAAGAAATAGCATTAAAAAAATAGTGTATTATTTTTGATATTATTATATGATAATGTAACTTAAAATACGATGAAGGGGGTGTTTACTAATTTCTCAGAATATTCGAATTAACACAGAGATTAGAGCTCGTCAGTTGAGAACAATTGATAGTGAGGGTAGACAGTTGGGTGTGCTTCCGCTTGAAGAAGCATTAAAAATCGCGGAAGATAGCAATCTTGACCTTGTTGAAGTGGCTCCTACTGCAAATCCACCAGTGTGCAGAGTGATGGATTTTGGTAAGTATAGGTATGAACAAACCAAGAAGGAGCGTGAGTCGCGTAAGAAGCAGCATTTCATTAAAGTGAAAGAAATTAAGCTTCGGCCATCGATTGATGATCATGATTATCAGACAAAGATGAAGCACGCTCAGACTTTTTTGGCTAAGGGCGATAAGGTTAAGGTCGTACTCGTTTATAGAGGTAGGGAAATGGCTCATACTGAATATGGGAAAAAGCTGTTTGACCGATTTATTCAGGATGTGGAAACGTTTGGTGCAGTTGAATCGAGACCCAAAATGATGGGCCGTATGATGAATATGGTTATTGCGCCGCTCAAAACCCACTCATAAGCTGTTTATCTCCACAAATATATGATTTGACCGATAAGCCAATAGATAGAAATACTTGTTTTATGTATGGTGCTTAAAATGGATTATGTTATTATTACTTAGAAAGAGGAGATAGATATATGCCAAAGTTAAAAACAAATAGAGCAGCTGCGAAGAGATTTAAGGTGTCGAAAACCGGTAAAGTAAAACGGTCTAAGGCCTACGCCGGACATCTTGCTACAGGAAAACCAGGCAAGAAAAAGAGACAGTTAAAAACCCCATGTTTAGTTGATAAAACAAATATAAAGCAAGTAAGAAAAATGTTACCTGGAAAGGGTATTAAAGGGTAGTATTTGTAATTGTGAAAGATAATAAATTGTATTCTATTAACGGGAGGAACAATGTCAAGAGCAACCAATAACCCCGCGTCACGGCGCAGGAGAAAAAAAGTATTAAAACAAGCCAAGGGCTTTGAAGGTTCAAGAGGAGTTCTCTACAGAACAGCTTCTAACGCTGTTATGAAGAAACTTACCTATCAATATCGAGATAGAAAGGTTCGTAAAAGAGAAATGCGCGGTTTATGGATTATTAGAATTAATGCTGCGTGCAGAATTAATGATATTTCATACAGTAAATTTATCAATGGATTAAAGAAATCAAGCATTGAAATAGATCGTAAAATATTAGCTGATCTTGCTGTTAAAAATGAAGTTGTATTTGGTAAACTCGTTGAAGAAGTTAAGGCGAGTGCCGCATAATACATATATAAAACGTTTGACAGTACTAAAAATGAATATTCTTTGCGCAGTCAATGAAGACGGATGAAATGGTAATTATGAATTTTTTATATACATATCATGACACTACTCTATTGAAACAGAGGAAAATACTACACTGTTATCATGAGTATCCTGTCTTATTTGGCAAACATTATTCATTGCATACTGTGTCTTTTTGCGGGGCGTAGTTAATTGCAGTACTGTTAGGCATTTTTTTTAGACGTTCTTTCGTCTGAAAAGGAATGCGAAATCAATGAATGATAAAATCAATCAACTTAATGATTTAAAAGATACTGCTTTTACCGAGATAAAAAATGCACAGTCGCTTGTTTCACTTGATAATGTGCGGGTACAATTCTTAGGTAAAAAAGGAAAACTCACCGAATTTTTGCGCGGTTTAGGCAATGTTGATTCTGTCGAAAGACCTCTTATCGGTAAAGCCGTTAATGATGTAAAAAAAAGTATTTCTGATGAAATTGACAGAAGTTTCTCGGTGACAAAGAAACTTGAATCAGAGAAGAAATTTCACACGGAAAAGATTGATTACACATTACCCGGTAAAGTTCGATCTTTAGGAAAAGCGCACCCTATTGCAATGGTTTTAGATGAAGCGTTGCGTATTTTTTCTTATATGGGGTTTGCGATCAAAGAAGGTCCTGAAATTGAGAGCGAACATTATAACTTTGAAGCGCTCAATATTCCAAAATTGCATCCCGCAAGAGATATGCAGGATACTTTTTATGTAGATGAAGATATTCTCTTAAGAACACATACCTCACCGGTACAGATACATGTTATGGAAAAATGTGATCCCCCACTGCGTATTGTCGCTCCAGGTAAAGTCTATCGGCGTGATTCTGATATTACTCATTCTCCTATGTTTCATCAAATAGAAGGTTTCATGATAGATACTGATGTAAGTTTTGCTGATTTAAAAGGTGTCTTGACTACATTTTTGAAGGAGCTGTTTGGAGAAGATACTGCGTTACGATTTCGACCGAGTTTTTTTCCTTTTACTGAACCGAGCGCTGAAGTAGATATAACGTGCGTGATGTGTAACGGTAAGGGATGCCGTATATGTAAAGGTACGGGATGGATAGAGATACTTGGCGCAGGTATGATTCATCCAGAGGTATTTAAATCTGTTGGGTATGATTATGAAAAATATACCGGTTTTGCTTTTGGAATAGGTGTTGAGAGAATTGCAATGTTGAAATACAGGATTGGAGATATCCGGTTATTTTTTGAGAATGATATACGTTTTCTTTCACAATTTTAATGTAATAAAAAAGGTGTGGAATGTTAGTTTCATATAAATGGTTAAAAGAATTTGTTGATTGCAAAGAGTCGCCTTCTGAGCTAGCCGATATCTTGACGATGGGTGGTGTTGAGGTCGAATCAGTTGAAGATCTTGGTGAAGGGTTGGAAAACGTCGTTGTCGGTAAGATTATGAAAATTGACGCGCATCCTAATGCAGATAGATTATCTGTGTGTACCGTTGATGTCAGTGGAGAGACTCTTACGATAGTGTGTGGGGCTAAGAATATGATCGAGGGTGACCATGTCCCCGTTGCTAGAATAGGGGCAACCTTATGTGGCGGTATGAAGATTGAAAAAACGGTGCTTCGTGGAGTGACATCCTGCGGCATGATGTGTTCTGCAAAAGAATTAGGACGTGGTGATGAGCATCATGGCCTTTTGATTTTAGATCGTGATACAAAAATTGGAAGTGATATAAAAACTGTTCTTGGGCTTGATGATTATGTGCTGAGTTTGGGTGTGACGCCAAATAGGCCTGATTGTTTAAGTATTATTGGTGTTGCACGAGAGGTAGCGTTACTCACCGGAGCAAAACTTTGTGTTCCTTCAAGTAAAGACTGTTCTCTTAAAAGTGGGAAAAGTGAAGAGATAACGGTTGCAATCAAAAATAAAGAATTATGTCCCTGTTATACAGGCCAGACGGTTCGTAATGTGACGGTTAGCTCTTCGCCAAAATGGCTACAGCAAAGACTTGAACATGTCGGTTTGCGGTCAATAAACAATATTGTTGATATAACTAATTATGTTTTGTTTGAATGCGGACATCCCATACATGCATTTGATTATGATTTGATAGAGGGTAAAGAAATTATTATAAGGAATGCTGCGCCAAAAGAATCTATTACTACGATAGATGAGGTGAGACGCGATTTAGATGCCGAGATGTTAGTTATCGCTGATAAAATAAAACCCGTTGCTTTAGCAGGTGTGATGGGTGGTAACAACTCCGAAATTAGTGATACAACAAAGAATATTTTTATAGAAAGCGCATATTTTATCCCCTCAACAGTAAGAAGAACGTCTAAAAAGCTGGGTTTATCCTCTGATTCTTCTTATAGATTTGAACGCGGGGTTGATCCGTATGGTCTCTATTATGCACTAAGCCGAGCCACTGAGCTTATAGAGCAGGTTGCAGGTGGGAGTCGCGAGAAAAACTATTCAGAAGATAAGGGAGAGCTTGCATCAAGAACAGAAATATCTGTTCGTGTATCTCGAGTGAATAGAATGCTTGGAACGGAACTCTCGCAAAAGGAGATAAAAAATATAATTAAAAAACTAGGATGTACCATAAAAGACGAAAAAGATAATACTTTTCACGTAGATGTCCCAACAAACAGAGTTGATATAACACAGGAAGCAGATATGATCGAAGAAATTGCGCGTATTTACGGGTATATCAATGTGCCTATGCAGCTTCCTCGTGTTCCAATATCAGTTCCCCAGGAAACGAGCGATATAGATATAACGAAAACATTGCGTGAAAACTTAATTTCTCAAGGATTGATGGAAACAATAAGTTATAGCTTTATTAATAAGAATACACTTAATTGGTTAGTTGAAAGAAGAAAGAGCTCGTCGTTTGCAGTTTTAATCATGAATCCAATAAGTGATGAACAAAATGTGATGAGAACAACACTTATTCCCAGTATGCTTGATACATTAGCACTTAATTATAAGAGAGGTGCGCAGGGGATGAAGTGTTATGAGTTGGGAAATATCTACACAAATGGCGATAAACAGTATAGTGAAAAGAAGAAGGTGTTGATTGGATGTATGGGGGAAGTAGAAGATAAAAAATGGTATAACAACCAGGAGGATTTTGATTTTTTTTATATTAAGGGAATCATTGAAACACTTATTGCATCATTTGGTCTCAATCGGTATTCTTTTATTGAAAGTAATGACAATGTTTTTCAGCCGGGGATGAGATCAGACGTGTACTGTGGAGAAGAAAAGATTGGTGTGTTTGGAAAGGTGCATCCGGAGGTGTGTGAGTACTTTGATATTAAAAAGACAGTGGTTATTGCAGAACTTGATGTTGAGGGTATCTCTCAAAATAGGGTCTCAAAAGTACGTGTAAGAGATATTCCTAAATATCCGTCTGTAACTCGTGATATTGCGTTAGTTATTGACTGTGATTGTCCGTCAGAAAAAGTGATTAATATTGTGCAAAAATTTGGTTCTGATTTAGTGAAGGATATAAAATTGTTTGATATATTTAAGGGAGGGAAAATACCGGAAAATAAAAAGAGTGCGGCTTATAGAATATGTTATCGATCGAATGATCGTACGTTAACTGATGATGAAGTTAACGAGGTGCATTCAAAAATAGTAAAAAAGTTACACAGTGAATTAAATTCTGAAACGAGAGAAATGTAACGTATAAGGTGTTTATCAGTGAAAGATATAGTGCTATTTAAAATCTATGAACGAAATACAGTTATTCGAGAACTATGTGTATATGTAATATCTGTTAGTGTGAAGTTGTTTGAGTTAGTAAATAATAAAAATGCCGGTATCTTCCGAGATAATAATCTTAGGAAGGTAACGGTCTGTTCAAAGATTTTAAATGCATTCAATAAAGGGAATTATTACTCTTTAGCCAATAATTATAAAATATGCCCTGCTTTTGCGCGTATACGGCAATAAATCTTTCACCAACGCCTATATATTAGGAGCTCAATATCTAATCGAATACTGCATTGTCTGGAAACAGAATAGCGGGAAGCGGTTGTGAGAGCACCTACCTGGATAACAGGTATAAAGATTTATGCCAGTGACGGCTTAAGCGGGGTTTTTTTTAAGTAAAAAGTAAAAAGGGAAAACTAGAAAAGTGAAAAGGAAAAAGGTAAAAAGAAAAACGAAAAAGTAGAAAATAATGGTTTTTACTTTTGATTTTTTACTTTTACTTTTTGAGTTATCGATATGGAACTATTTGAATTACATACAAATAATGAAGATTCTCATGATGTAGAGGCATATATGCCGCTTGCTGCGCGTATGCGTCCATATTCCTTAGATGACTTTTGTGGGCAAGAAGACATTGTTAGTGAAGGAAAATTATGGTGGCGTTGGATGCAATCAGGGAATATTTCTTCATGCATATTATATGGTCCTCCGGGAACCGGGAAAACAACGTTGGCTTTTTTAGCTGCTCAAACAACGAAGAGTAGTTTTGTTCAACTTTCTGCTGTTACGTCAAATGTGGATGATTTAAGAAAAGCAATCGCTAGAGCAAAAGAAACTTTGCGTTATAGCAATCAGAAAACACTACTGTTTATTGATGAAGTACATAGATTTAATAAGGCGCAACAGGATGTGCTTTTGCCACATATTGAAAACGGTGTCATTACTTTTATCGGTGCAACAACACATAATCCAAGCTTTGCAATTAATGCACCTCTCGTATCACGCGCATCGCTGTTCCGTTTAAAACCACTTTCAGTTGAATCAATTATGCGTATATGTACAAAGGCTATAAAAAATGAGATTAAAGGATACGGATCGTTGCAGATACAAATGTATGAAGAGGCATTGCGCCATATCGCAGTTGTTTCTGATGGAGATGCCCGTAAAGCGCTCAATGCGCTTGAGACAGGTATTACCAGCACTCCCCCTGATGAAAAAGGGATTATACATTTTACGATGGAGGTTGCCGCTGAATCTATACGCACAAAAGCGGTTGTGTATGATCGTAATGGTGATCAGCACTATGATACTATTTCAGCTTTTATAAAGAGTTTGAGAGGCTCTGATCCTAATGCGGCAATATATTGGCTTTCAAAAATGCTTGATGCGGGAGAAGATATACGTTTTATTGCTCGCAGGATGATTATATTTGCATCTGAAGATATTGGTAATGCTGACTCGGATGCCTTGGTAATAGCTACAAGCTGTATGCAGGCAGTTGAATATGTGGGGCTACCTGAAGCGCGTATAGTGCTTGCGCATGCGGTGACGTATCTTGCCACAGCACCAAAAAGCAACAGATCATATGTTGCACTGTGTGATGCGACTGCTGATGTTAAAGAAGGAAGAGTTCAAGAGGTTCCTCTTCATTTGAGAAATGCTGCATCTGCATCGTCAAAAAGAATGGGGTATGGGCAAGGTTATAAGTATCCGCACGATCATGAAGGGCACTATGTAGATGAGGCGTATGTCGAGCTTGAAAAAGAGTATTATGTGCCAAGTGATAATGGGTATGAGAAAATAATTAAAGAAAGATTGCTTCAGTGGAAAAAACAAAAAAAGATATAAGGAATTTAACACGTAGCGTTCGAGATGCGTTAACGAAAGATGAAATGGTTCATAAGAGTAGCCGGATAGAGAACCACCTTATGAATGTTCCAGAATTTGTGAATGCTCGTTCAGTAATGATGTATGTATCAAAAGAAAGTGAGGTATGCACTCACACGATTCTACAATGGTTGGTGTGTAATAAAAAGCATGTGATTGTTCCGTATTGTAAAAAAGGAGATAACAAAATAATAGCGGCTCATATTAAAGAGTATGATGATTTGGAAATCGGTGCGTACGGTATTATGCAGCCACGTGAAGATATTATCCATGTCGTTAACCCAGAAACTATAGAGGTGTGTATTGTTCCCGGAATAGCTTTTGACGTCAAGGGACACAGAATAGGATATGGTAAAGGCTGTTATGATATTTTTCTTCATGAGAATGCATCGAAAAAGACTAAAATAGGATTGTGTTATCAGTGTCAGGTTGTTAACGAGATAAAAACAGATGTGCACGATGTTGCAGTAAATGTTTTGGTTACAGAAAATGGTATTACTAGAATAGAAAGTTAAAATAATATGAACAATAAAGAAAATGCTTCAAACAGTAACTCGGCGACGAGTGACGAAGGTTTGGAGTTAAACAGGAGGTGTGTATGATAGAGATGACAATGCTACATTGGCTTATGATATTGGGAGTCAGTTCAGTTATTACTTTTTTTATCGGGTACGTAATAAGAAAAGTTCTTGCAGAAGGTAAATTGGAGAATGCAGAAAAAGTGGCAAAAAAAATAATTGCTGATGCGCAAAAAGAAACAGGATCAATTAAACGTGAAGCTACAGTGTTTGCAAAAGATGAGCTGCATAAAACTCGTGCTGAGTTTGAACGTGAGTCTAAGGATAGAAAACAGGAGCTTACTGGTCTTGAAAAACGAATTTTGCAAAAAGAGGAAAATCTTGATAGGAAAGTTGAGCTTATTGAAAAGAAAGATAATGAAATAAATGCGCGTGATAGAGAACTTAAAAATAAAGAGCAACGTATTAATGACAAGATAGCAGAGTTAGATTCATGTATCCGTAAAGAAATGGATAATTTGATGAAGATTACGGGGCTAAACAAAGAAGAAGCTAAGAAAATGCTCTTATCTAGGTTAGAAGATGAGGTAAGACATGAAGCGGCAAGCATGTTGAAACAGATTGAAATAGAAACAAAAGATTCCGCGGATAAAAAAGCTAAAGAAATTATCAGTTCTGCGATTCAGCGGTGTGCTGCTGATCATACATCTGAAACAACTATTTCAACTGTTGCGTTGCCAAGCGATGAAATGAAAGGCAGAATTATTGGACGTGAAGGAAGAAATATTCGCGCTCTTGAAGCAGCAACGGGAATAGACATAATTATTGATGATACCCCTGAAGCAGTAATTTTATCAGGTTTTGACGCTGTGAGAAAAGAGATTGCAAAAAATGCGCTCGAGAAATTGATTGTTGATGGGAGAATACATCCTACACGAATTGAAGAAGTTGTCGCGAAGGCAAAGAAAGAAATCGCTCAAGTCATTAAAGATGCGGGCGAACAGGCCTCATTCGACACTGGTGTTCATGGCTTGCATCCTGAAGTTATAAAGCTATTAGGGAGACTAAGGTTTAGAACAAGTTATGGTCAAAATGTTCTGAATCATTCACGAGAAGTAAGTTATCTTATGGGGGTGATGGCATCGGAGTTGGGTCAGGATGTACAGCTGGCGAAACGAGCAGGGCTTTTACATGACCTGGGTAAAGCTGCAGACCATGATATTGAAGGTTCACATGCTGTTATTGGCGGTGATTTAGCGAAGAAATATGGCGAAGGTGACCTGGTTATTAATGCTATTAAATCGCACCATAATGATGAAGAACCGCAATCTGTCATTGCCACTCTTGTAGCTGCGGCAGATGCGATATCCGGTTCACGTCCCGGGGCGAGATCTGAAACTTTAGAAGCATATATAAAGAGATTGGGTGAACTTGAACGTATTGCTAATTCCTTCAAAGGCGTTGATAAAACGTACGCGATTCAAGCAGGTAGGGAAATACGCGTTATTGTTATACCTGATAAGGTTGATGACAATGAAGCTGTATTTATTGCTCGAAATATAACCAAGAAAATACAAGATGAGCTTGATTATCCCGGGCAGATAAAAGTAACGGTTATCCGTGAAACACGTGCTATCGAGTATGCAAAATAAAAAAAGTCTGGGGTCTCTGGTCTGAGGTCTCTAGTCTATTAAGGTTTTTATGAATATATTGATTATTGGTGATATTGTTGGGAGACCCGGACGACAGGCGGTCGAAGCATTGTATCCGCGCATTAAAGAAGAATATGGGATAGATTTTTTTATTGCAAATGGTGAGAATGCTGCTGCTGGGTCCGGTATTACCGCAAAAATAGCCGATGAATTGTTTTCTTTGGGTGTTGATGTTCTTACGATGGGAGATCATGTCTGGGATCAAAAAGAGATCTATAACTACATGCAGGGCCATGAGAATTTATTACGACCACTTAATTATCCGCGTAATGTGCCGGGAAAAGGTAGTGTTATAGCTGCCTCTAAAAATGGATATAAAGTTGGGGTTGTAAATGTTGTTGGGCAAGTATTTATGAAGTCGATAGATTCTCCTTTTAATGTAATAAAAGAAGAAATAGCATGCCTTTCTAAGGAAACACCGATCATTATTGTTGATGTGCATGCTGAAGCAACATCAGAAAAGAATGCTATGGCATGGTATATTGATGGTACTGTGTCAGCACTTGTCGGTACGCATACTCATATACAAACTGCAGACGAACAGATACTTCCTAAAGGGATGGCATTTATTACAGACCTGGGCATGACCGGTCCGTATCGGTCAGTATTAGGTAGAGATATTGAATCTGTGTTGAAACGCTTTACTACACAAATGCCGGTAAGATTCGGTGTAGCGTCTGAGGATGTAAAGCTCTGCGGCGTTGTTGTCACTGTTGATGAACTGTCAGGGAAAGCCACGAATATTGAGAGAATAGCCATTAGCATGAATAATGATGGTTAGTTTTGACAGGTGAAAGTTAGATATGAATTCAGAAATAACTTTGCAGGAAAAGATATTTTCGGTAAGTGAAATAACGACAGGAATTAAATGCGTACTTGAGTCGCATTTTCAAGAGTTTTGGATTGAAGGTGAGATTACAAATCTGAGAATACCATCGTCTGGTCATATGTATTTTTCTCTTAAAGACGCGAATGCTCAAATATCAGCAGTTCATTTTAAAGGGTATGGAAGGAACACTCTTAAACATGCTCTTGCCGATGGATTAAAAGTGCTTGCATATGCGCGGGTTGATGTTTATGAAAAGCAGGGAAAATGCCAATTACGTATTTTGAAGATTGAACCAAAGGGTGTTGGAGCGTTACAACTTGCATTTGAAGCATTAAAAAAGAAATTGCGAGCAGAAGGCCTTTTTGATGAATCTGTAAAAAAATCGATACCGCAATTGCCCCAATCAATTGGGATAGTGACTAGTCCGACCGGTGCCGCAATTCGGGACATACTTAATATAATTGAAAGACGATTTTCGAATATTTCAATTCTTATTAATCCAGTGCGTGTTCAGGGGGATGGTTCATCAGAAGAGATTGCCGCTGCGATAGATCAATGTAATGAACTGGGAAATATTGATGTCATTATTGTTACACGTGGAGGCGGGAGTCTAGAAGATTTATGGGCTTTTAATGAAGAAGCCGTTGCGCGTGCTATATACCGTTCATCTATACCGGTAATATCGGCTGTTGGTCACGAAATTGACTATACTATAAGCGATTTTACCGCTGATTTGAGGTGTCCGACGCCTTCAGCTGCCGCTGAACTTGTTATAGGGAAAAAAAGTGAATTCATTGATACAATTAACAACCTTGAAGGCAGGCTTTCGAGCGCTATAGAAAATGCTATACAGGACGGGGATAATCGCATAAAATTGGCATTGGAAAATCGCTTTTTCAAAGATCCTAAAACTATTATTCGCCAATATCAGCAGCATGTAGATAATAAAACAAGCAGTCTTGATGCAGAAGTGGAGCATCTTTTGACACTTAAAAGGAAAGACTTCATATTGCATAGTCATAAATTGGAAATGTTGAGTCCATTGCAGGTTCTAGAACGAGGCTATAGTGTTACCTTATGCCGTGAAAAAGTCCTGAAAGATGCTCGGGTAGCTGAAAAAGGTGATATTATGACAACAGTACTTAAAAGAGGAAAAATTTCATCTCAAGTGATACAAATTGAGGATAATGAGCTATGAAAGAAATAAAATTTGAAGATGCATTACAAAACTTAGAAACAATAGTCGGTGATATGGAGGCCGGTGAGTTATCTCTAGATGAGTCATTAAAAAAATATGAAGAGGGAATTAAATTGTCGCGATTTTGTCTAAAAAAACTTGATGAAGCCGAGAAAAAGATTGAAATGCTTCAAAAAGGATTAGACGGTAAAGTGAAGAAAAAGAAATTTGTTCCTGAAAAAAACGTTTCTAAAAATGAAGCGTTTATAGATAACGATAACGAGAATCTTTCGGAAGAAGATTTATTTTAAGGATAGGTATGGCACATTATTTAGATATGATTGAAAATCCGCAGGATTTAAAAAAGCTTCATGCTGACCAGCTTGATTTACTTGCAGATGAGATGAGAACAAAAATTATTGATGTGGTGTCAAAAAATGGAGGGCATCTCGCATCAAGTCTTGGCGCCGTTGAGCTTACTATTGCTCTTCATTATGTGTTTGAATCCCCTGAAGATAAATTTGTTTGGGATGTAGGTCATCAGTGTTATCCTCACAAAATCATTACGGGAAGAAAAAAAGAATTTGAAACTATACGCAAGAAGAATGGTTTAAGCGGCTTTCCAAAGGTACATGAAAGTCCACACGATGCATTTGGTACCGGACATAGTTCGACGTCTATATCTGCCGCACTGGGATTAGCTAAAGGCCGTGATCTGAGAGGTGAACACGACAAAAAAGTAGTTGCGATCATTGGTGATGGATCAATGACCGGAGGAATGGCTTATGAAGCGCTTAATAATGCGGGAAGTATAGGAAGGAATTTCATAGTTATTTTAAATGATAATAAAATGGCAATATCACGCAGTGTTGGCGCAATGAGTGCCTACCTTAACAGAATACTTACATCAAATATTTATAACACTGTAAAGGTTGATATTGAGCATCTTATTGAAAAAATACCGAAGATTGGAAAACCATCTATACGGTTAGCGCAGAAAATTGAGGAATCTTTAAAAGGTCTTATGGTTCCTGGGATTATATTTGAGGAGATGGGATTTAGGTATATCGGCCCAGTTGACGGACATGATATTAAATCATTGATAAGAATATTTCAGAGTATAAAAAAGACTGATAAACCGATATTTTTACATGTCATAACAAAAAAAGGTAAAGGATACATTCATAGCGAGAATGATCCTGAGATTTTTCATGGAACGGGTTCTTTTGACCTTGAGTCAGGAGAAGTCCTGAAAAAAGTTAAAAACAAGACTTATACTGAAGAATTTGGTGATATTATCACTGATTGTGCCAGGTCAGACAGCCGTGTTGTTGCAATTACTGCGGCTATGACGCACGGTACGGGTCTTTTAAAATTTTCTGAGTTATTTCCTAATAGATTCTTTGATGTCGGTATCGCTGAAGAGCACGCGGTAACATTTGCTGCAGGATTAGCGCTGCAAGGACATCGGCCGGTAGTGGCAATATACTCAACATTTTTGCAGCGTGCATATGACCAGATTGTCCATGATGTATGTTTACAGAATTTGCCCGTTATTTTTGCGATAGACAGAGCCGGGGTAGTCGGGGAAGACGGCCCCACACATCACGGTGTTTTTGATATTAGTTATCTGAGACACATCCCAAATATGGTCATTATGCAGCCGCGAGATGTTAAGGAAATGCGAAGCATGTTTAATCTTGCGCTTAATCATAACGGACCGGTTGCAATTCGTTATCCGCGATGCACGAGTGCAGAGTACGATAAAAATCAATCTCTTGATTCACTTTCTATTGGTGAAGCGGACTACATGTGTAGCGGTAAAGATGGTGTAATATATGCTTTAGGTGAAATGGTAAGTGTTGCTCATGGTGCTCGTACTATTCTTTCTTCTTATGGTATTGATATTGGTGTGGTGAATATGCGCTTTATAAAACCGCTTGATAGAGAACTTATTAAGAAAATAAGTGAAAAAACTAAGACGTTTATTACTATTGAAGAGCATGCACTCGCCGGTGGTTTTGGGACCGCTCTTTTTGAAATATGCGAAGAAGAACAAATTAAAGATATATCGATTTTACGAATTGGTATAGGTGATACCTTTGTCGAACACGGTAGTCGAAATGAGCTTTTAGATGCATTATCGCTCACACCTGAAGCTGTAGCTCGTTGCATAGCTATGAAAATATTTGGTCACAATTCTACCCTCATGCATTCTCTCAATGAGGGGGAAGTGCCCCATGCTAAGATTATAAATTTCAAGGGTTAGTATTCCTCATGATGGTTTATTTCATAGCGCAAAATCTGTAGTGTAGATGGTAGGTTAATTCATATGAAGATAAAAAAGCGTTTAGATCAAGCATTACATGAAAGAGGGCTTGTTGAAAGCAGAGAAAAGGCAAAACGGTTGGTTATTGCAGGAAAGGTCAAAGTAAACGATTGTGTAGTTGATAAGCCATCATATATTATTAGTGAAGATGATGTTTTTGCCGTAAAAGAAAGCGAACCATTTGTCAGTAGAGGAGGGTTTAAACTACAAAAGGCTGTAGAAAAATTCTCTTTATCGGTACACGATAAGATAGCGCTTGATGTGGGGGCCTCTACGGGAGGGTTTACCGATTGCCTTCTAAAGAATGGGGCTCTTAAAGTATATTCAGTAGATGTAGGGAGAGGCCAGCTTGCATGGGTGCTCCGTAATGATGAACGTGTAATAGTGCGTGAAAATATAAATGCAAGATATTTGAGTGAAAAAGATGTTCCTGATAAAGTTGATATAGCAACTATTGATGTATCTTTTATTTCATTAAAAAAAATATTACCTTCTGTAAAAAAATTTCTTAAAACGAATGCTATTGTGATTGCACTTATTAAGCCGCAGTTTGAAGCTGATAGAGCTGATGCTAAAAAAGGTGTTGTGAAGGATCCAGCTGTGCACAAGAAAGTAAATGACTCAATAATTGCATTTGCACAGGATATTGGTTTTGATTTTCAAGGACTAACCGTTTCGCCAATCACAGGGCCTGCGGGAAATATTGAGTTTTTATTATATCTTGGCTTAAAATAGTGTGTAGGAAACGTAATGATACTTTATAATTAAATGATATAAAAAGGTACTTTATGAAACAATTTGGTCTTATTGCCCACAAAACAAAAAAACATTCAATTGATGTTGCCGAAGACATAATGTGTTTTTGTGATCAGCATGGCGTAAAATTGAAAGCTGAGTCATGGATTGCACAAAAATTAAAAAGGCCGGAAATTGGAACATCGTTTGATGCTATTATTAAAAAGACGGATATAGTTCTTGTTCTTGGAGGAGATGGTACAATTCTTTCAACTGCAAAGAAAATGAAGGGTATAAAAACACCGCTTCTCGGGATAAATTTAGGAGGCCTCGGTTTTTTAACGGCAATCCGATATCAAGATGTGAAAGAATCTTTATTGGGCATACTTCAAGGAAAAATTAATATAGAAAAAAGAGTTATGCTCAAGGCCAGTGTTATAAGAAAAGGGCAACCAGTTGAAGTATTTCACGCGGCAAATGATGTTGTCGTAACGAACAGTGCGCTTGCACGAATGATCAATCTTGAAGTATCAATTGATAGTGAATATTTAACAAATTACACGTCTGACGGTCTCATTGTTGCTACACCGACAGGATCAACGGCACATTCTTTGTCTGCTGGAGGCTCAATAGTGTGTCCTGATATTCCGTCAATTCTTGTGACACCAATATGTCCACATTCATTAAGAACTAGACCTCTTATTATCTCAGAGAACAAAATAATATATATTGATATCTGTTCACAATATGATAGCATTTTTTTAACCATAGACGGGCAGGTTGGTGCACAGTTGGAGTACCACGATAATGTAATGATAGAGCGTTCGAAGCAGTGCTTGCATCTTGCGTATTTTACGGATAATACCTATTTTGATATTTTACGTGAGAAACTTAAATGGGGTGGATACTCTAAGTGTAAGAGTACCATTTAAAGGATATAGATGAACAAAAAATCAGTAAAATTGGTGATAGATGTTGAACGATGCAAAGGATGCGGCCTGTGCATTATCGCATGCAATAGAAAAATATTGTCGTTATCGAAAAAAATGAATAAAAAAGGGATACATTATGTCGTATGCAATGATCTTGATAAATGCACGAGTTGTACGATGTGTGCAATAATGTGTCCTGATACCGCGATTGAAGTATTTAAGGAAGAGAAGAATACATAGATTTTAACGAGTAATAGGTTTTACATGAATAAAAAAATATCTCAAGAGAAGAAAAAACTTATGTGTGGAAATGAAGTGTTTGCAGAAGCAGCAGTTCAAGCTGGTTGTAAATACTATTTCGGATACCCGATAACTCCACAGAATGAAATCTCCGCATATTTATCAAAGAGACTTCCCGAAGTCGGGGGAGTATTTTTGCAGGCTGAAAGTGAACTCGCGTCTATTAGTATGGTACATGGAGCTGCTGCTGTAGGAGAACGTGTTTTAACCTCTTCATCGAGTCCTGGAATGAGTCTTATGATGGAGGGTATCTCTTACCTTGCCGGGTCAGAACTTCCCGCAGTTATTGTAAATGTTATGCGTGGCGGACCAGGACTAGGAAATATTGGTCCTGCACAATCAGATTATTTTCAGGCAGTTAAGGGCGGAGGGCATGGAGATTATCGATGTATCGTCTTGGCGCCACATACGGTACAGGAGGTAGCTCATCTGACGTTTCATGCATTTGATTTAGCGGACATATACCGTATGCCGGTGATTCTTCTTGCCGACGGTGTTTTAGGGCAGATGATGGAACCGGTGAGCATAGAAAAAGAAAAGAAGAACACTCTGCCTGATAAGACATGGTCTCTGACAGGATGTAAAAATAGAAACCCCAATGTAGTTAAGTCTCTCTATCTAGGGGAGAAAGTGTTATATAACCATAATTGTAAATTACAAGACCGATATAAGAAAATAGAAGGCAGTGAAGTGATGTGCCAGACTTATAATGTCAGCGATGCACACTTGATATTAGTAGCCTATGGTATTTCTGCACGATTATGTAAATCTGCAATGAATGACTTAAGAAAAAAAGGTTTAAAAGTTGGACTTATTAGACCCATTACTTTATGGCCATTTCCATACGCATTATGCGAAAAGTATGCAGGAAAAAATAAAGTATTTCTTACCGTTGAAATGAGTTTTGGGCAAATGATAGAGGATGTTCGCTTGGGAGTAAACGGTAAGAGTGAAGTATGTTTTTATGGTCGCGGTGGCGGGGATATGTTGACTAAGCAAGAGATAGTAAAGGAAATTACACAACTCTATAAAAAGAAATTTCATTCATAAATAGTGTGTTTGGGGAGTATTTCTTGAAAAAGGTATTTGGAAGAACTAAAAGTTTAAAAGATGCTCACACTCACTATTGTGGCGGTTGTGGTCATGGTATTGCGCATCGAATTCTCTGTGAAGTAATAGATGAACTTAATATCAGAGAAAAAACAATTGGCATTGCGCCTGTTGGGTGTGCAGTTTTGGGATATGATTACTGGAATTTTGATGTGTGTGAAGCTGCACATGGAAGAACACCGGCTGTTGCAACGGGCATAAAAAGAGCTCGACCTGATTCTATAGTGTTTAGTTATCAGGGAGATGGAGACCTTGCTGCTATTGGTACTGCAGAAATAGTTCACGCGGCGAATCGTGGAGAGAATATAACGGTTATCTTTGTCAATAATACGGTATATGGGATGACCGGCGGACAGATGGCTCCAACGACACTCGTTAATCAAACGACATTGACCACTCCCCAAGGAAGATCATACGAAGAATATGGGGCGCCACTTAAAATTTGTGAGCTTTTATCGCAGTTATCCGGAGTTGCTTATGCCATACGTGTTTCTCTTCACGCGCCAACAGAGATAATAAAAGCAAAAAAAGCAATTCAAAAAGCATTTCAAACACAAATTGATAAGCAGGGTTTTTCAATCGTTGAGATTGTTTCGCAGTGTCCAACATATTGGGGTCTTGACCCCATACGATCAATTGATTATGTGAAAGACGTATTGCTTCCATATTTTTCATTAGGTGTATACAAAGACAAAACAAAATAGATGTGCACGATTACGATTCGAGGAAAAGTAATATGATTCGAAAAATTATCATATCAGGATCTGGTGGGCAGGGTATACTTCTTGCGGGAAAAGTTCTTGCTGATGCGGCTATAAAAGAAGGCAAGGAAGTAACATATATGCCTTCATACGGAGCGGAAGTAAGAGGTGGTACCGCGAATGTTAATGTTATTATATCCGATGAGGAAATCGCATCGCCAGTGGTTTTAGTGCCAGATACGGTACTTGTCTTTAATGCTCCATCAAAAGACAAGTTTGAAGGGCTTGTGAAAACGGGCGGTCTTATGGTAGTGAACGATTCAATTGTTACGAAAAAAGAAAAACGTACAGATATAGATTACCTTTTTATTAGTGCAACTGACATTGCCCAAACTCATGGGTCTATAAAATCAGCGAACATGGTCATGTTAGGTGCCTACTCTGGAAAGACAAATGTCATTTCAATTAAATCTCTTATTGCATCGTTTAATGAAATGTTTGGCCATAAGAAAGAAGAATTGAGAAAGATTAATGAAATAGCAATTCGTGAAGGATGGACAAGAGGAAATGGGTAATATTAGAACGAGATTTGCACCGAGTCCCACCGGATATTTGCATATCGGGGGGGTACGTACCGCGCTATTTAACTGGTTATATGCACGACACAATAACGGTACATACGTTTTAAGGATTGAAGATACGGATCGTGCCAGATCAAGTGAAGAGGCAGTAACTACTATTTTAGAAAGTCTTCAGTGGCTAGGACTTGATTGGGATGAAGGTCCTTTTTTTCAGTCTGAACGTCTTCCTATATACTCTCGGTATGCTGAACAATTATTGAAAGAAGAAAAAGCATATTATTCAGAGACGGATGAGCAAGGTAGACGCGCACTCATATTTAGAATACCTCACGAGACAGTTGTCTTAAAAGATCTTATATATGGGAACATAGAATTTGATAATGCGCTTATAAAAGATCTTGTCATTATAAAATCTGATGGCATGCCGACCTACAATTTTGCCTGCACGATTGACGATGCTCTCATGAATATAACACATATCATTCGCGGAGATGATCATATTTCCAATACTCCCAAACAAATACCTCTTTATGAAGCGCTTGGTTTTGATTTGCCACACTATGCTCATGTCCCAATGATTTTGGGGGAAGATAAAGCGCGCTTATCAAAACGTCATGGAGCGACATCTGTTACCTATTATAAAGATGAAGGCTATCTGCGAGAAGCATTGAATAACTATTTGCTGCTTTTAGGGTGGTCACCAGGGGATGATCGCGAGATATTTTCTGGTGAAGAAATGATAAGAGAGTTTACCTTAGATAAAGTGAGTAAAAAAAGCGCGGTGTTTTCAATTGATAAGCTTTCGTGGATGAATGGCATGTATATTCGCAAAGAGGATAGGCAGATTCTATATGATAGGGTACATACGTATTTAATAGCAAAGGGCGCGATTACCGATAAATACGATAAAAATACATTAAACACGATAATAGATTTATTTAAAGATCGTGTGAAAGTTATCAATGATTTTTTTGATATGGGTGATTTCTTCTTTGTGGGTAAAATTGATTATTCAGAAGAACTCTGCAGTAAATTTATTATGAAAGATGGTATAATTAACGCATTAGAAATTGTACGTGACAGAATTAATGAACTATCAAACTTTGACGAAAATTCGATTGAAGAATTATGTCGGACAATTAATGAAGAATGCGGATTAAAGACTAAACATTTTTTTCAATCAATTCGAATAGCATTAACAGGTAAAACAGTGAGCCCAGGTTTATTTGAAACAATGGTGGTATTAGGGAAGGACACGGTTTTACAAAGGTTGGAGAATCTACTTAATGTATGTAATGAATCTTGCAAATAGAATAACCATTCTAAGAATTATCTTGATTCCGGTATTCATCGGACTGATACTCAAATTTAGGCAGATGCCGAGTGGTACGGGTGAAGCATATTGGATGCTTGCGGTAAGTGTATTTTTTTTGGCTGTTGTTTCTGATGCAGTTGATGGATATATTGCCCGTGCATATAAACAACAAACAAAGTTAGGCACCTATTTAGATCCTATTGCAGACAAATTTTTGCTTGTCAGCACAGTTATTGTTTTCAGTATTCCATCAGAGCACTTTGTGACGTTGCCGCTCTGGATTATTACCTCAGTTATTAGTCGTGATATAATAATTGTGATGGGATCACTGATTATATATCTAATGACAGGGACTTTGAGGGTAGAGCCGAGTTTTCTTGGTAAAATGACAACTTTTTTTCAAATGACTATGATTATATGGATACTCTTTATGTTTCCTCATCCTGAATATATCTGGAGGTTTGCAGGAGGATTTACAATAGTTTCAGGGTTGGGATACATTTATTCGGGGAGTAAGCAGTTTAATGGAAGTCAATCACACAATAACGAACATGCGAAGTGATAGAGTTTTTTTATATCTGAAAGGTAAACAGTGAGACTAAAAGCTCGAGCGAAAAGTGAAAGCGGAGGAACAGGGAAGCTTCAGAGCAAAAGAGATATTTATAAATTTATCAAGTTTGTAATAGGTATCATACTTATTCCTGCATGTATTGGCGCTACGATAGCATTTTATAAACTGTTTTTTATCAGGGGAGACCTCGTAAAAAATCAATATTGGTTTATTGTTGGATTTGTTGTGTATGTCATCATCTATAGCATATTGCAGAATCCTATCAAAACATATGTATATGGCCATGAATTATCTCATGTATTATGGACGTGGTTATTTAAAGGTAAAGTAAAAGACTTTTCTGCAACAGTTGATGGCGGCAGTGTAACAGTAACAAAATCAAATTTTTTAATTGCACTTGCACCGTATTTCTTTTCGTTTTATACATTTCTTGCAGTATTGGTGTATCTTGTAATTATTTCTTTCTGGCGAATAGGACACCTAGGTAATGATATATTTCACTTTATATTGGGATTTAGCTGGGCATTTCATTTTGTTCTGACAATATATGTCATTCTTAAGGAGCAGGATGATATAAAAGAGAATGGCGCCCTATTCTCTATTTTCTTTATCTATCTCGCAAACATTGCATTTCTTGGTTTCTTATTTGTCTATTTATCAGAGGTTGTTACGTTAGAGGAGTTTATAGCGGGAATGACTAAACAGATAAAGAATCAATATTTGTATATCTTTAAGCTTGGCAGGGTATAAACACCGTATTATTCCACAAAAAAAGTCCCCGTAAATGCCGTCTCTGGGAAGTCTTGTGAGTCGATCGGTTAACGTGGATCCTTGTCAAATTATTAAATATCTAATAATCCGAACACCAGTCTCCCATAAAAATTTGTTGGCTCACTAACACTAACCAAAATAACGAACACAACAGGGACATATCTTTCCTTTCAGCTTACATCTACAGTATAGTGGATGTACTGAAATTTGTCAATAGTAAATAGGAAAAATCTGTAATGGGTCAGTAACGAGGGGGACTAAGAGAGAAAGAATTAATACCATTTGAAATGTCTCAGTAATTGAAGGTGGATACATATCTCCATGTTTGATATTGTAATAGTTATATAGTTATGAGAACATAAATATGTACTGTACATATTTATATAGGAGGTTTTATGAAGACTTATAGGCAAGAATTGTATTTTACTACTAAGAAACGGTATGAATTTCTTAATATTACATCTCATGTTGAGGAGGCATTGGCAAAGAGTGACGTAAAAGAAGGGCTCTGCTTGGTTAACGCAATGCACATCACCGCAAGTGTATTTATTAACGATAATGAAAGAGGTCTCCATAACGATTTTATGTCATGGCTTGAAAAACTTGCTCCCTATGGTGTTGATAAATATCAGCATCATGGTACCGGTGAAGATAATGGCGATGCGCATTTAAAACGTACGATAATGGGCAGAGAAGTGGTTGTTGCAATAACGAACGGAAGGCTCGACTTTGGCCCATGGGAACAGATTTTTTATGGTGAGTTTGACGGTATGAGAAAAAAAAGAGTTTTAATTAAGATAATAGGAGAGTGATTTCAGCTATAAGCTGTAAGTTGTAAGCTGTAAGAAAAAACAATAAAACACTAAAACCAAGAATCTAACACCGTGAAACAGCTTTAAGCTGTAAGCTATATGCTGTAAGAAAATATAAAACCAAGAGCGTAAATAAAATGCTATCAAAAGACATAGTAAAACAACTTAAGAACATTGTTGGAAAAGACAATCTTTGTGATTCAATGGCTGATCGCATTTGCTATTCATACGATGCATCGAAGCAGAATTTCCTTCCTGATATCGTTGTTAAGCCCCAATCAACTCGTGAAGTATCAGATATCATGAAGGTTGCATACAGTGAGGAGCTTCCCGTGTATACAAGGGGAGCAGCTTCGGGTCTTACGGGGGGATCAGTCCCTCTTGAAGGCGGTATTGTACTTGATATGATGCGCATGAACAAGATATTGGAGTTAGATACAGATAATCTTATTGCGCGTGTTGAACCCGGTGTTGTGGTAAGTGACCTTCAAAATGTTGTAGCACAAGAAGGGTTATTTTATCCCCCTGATCCGGCAAGCAATGAATTTTCAACCATTGGAGGAAACGTTGCTGAGTGTGCCGGAGGTCTCAGATGCCTAAAATATGGTGTTACCAGAGATTATGTTTTGGGGATGGAAGTTGTTCTGGCAAACGGAGACATAGTTAATTTTGGCGTTAAAACACTTAAGGGTGTAACAGGATATGATATAGTACGTTTACTTGTCGGCTCAGAAGGGACTCTCGGAGTATTTACACAAATAATCATTCGACTTATTCCTATCCCCGAAAGCGTAAAAACGTGTGTAGCGTTTTATGATGATATTATGAATGCCGCCCAGTCTGTTACCTCGATTATAAAAAATAAAATTGTCCCGAGAACACTTGAATTTATGGATAAAAGAACAATTGAATGTGTTGAGAAATATAAAGAAACGAACATATCTGAAGGAAAAGCACAGGCATTACTGCTTATAGAAGTTGATGGCGTTACTTCAACTATCGAAAAAGAAATAGGCCAGATTCAAGAAGAATGTAAAAAACATGGTGCCTACAAAGTTCAGATAGCTCAAGATGATCAGGAGCGTGAATTGCTGTGGTCATTAAGAAAATCTGTCTCTCCGGCACTGTACCAGTTCAGCTCCGGAAAAATTAATGAGGATATATGTGTTCCGCGCAGTGCTATCCCCAAAATGCTGGAGTCTATAGAAAAAATATCAAAAGCATATTCTGTAATTATAGTGAGTTTTGGTCATGCGGGAGATGGTAATATTCATTTGAATGTTATGGTAGATTTTGATGATGAAGACCAATTGAGGAGAGGTGAGGCTGCTGTTGAAGAGATATTTAAACGAACTATTGAGCTTGAAGGGACGCTTTCAGGCGAACATGGTATTGGTAATACCAAGGCACAATTTTTACACCTTGAACTAGGACAAGAAGAAATTACTATCATGATGAAAATAAAAGAGTTGTTTGATCCTAAAGGTATACTTAATCCGGGCAAGATATTTGACCCCTCAAAACAAAGGGTGTATAGAAAGTAACACATATCGAGATAATGTATGCATGTGTGTGATAATATGAAGTTATGAGTAAAAAGAAAGATTTAAAAAAACAGTATAAGGCTCTATGGGAAACGGAAGTATCTAAATGCTCTAAATGCGGTAAATGCCGTTCTTTTTGTCCGGTTTTTATGCAAACACGAGATGAGAAGTTAGGCACTCGTGGTCGAATTAGTCTCGCAGGCGCATTAATTTCTAACCAGATTGACCTTTCTCCGGAAGTACTCAAAAGCATGTCCACCTGTATGCGATGTTTGAGATGTTCTAGTGAATGTCCATCAAAAGTTGATTTTGATAAGCTTATAAGGGGTGTTCGCGGAATGCTTGGCAAAGAAGTCCCTTGCTATAAAGTAAAGAAACATACTATAGGGTTTGTTTTAAAAAACAGGTGGGTTCTTGATCTGATGATGCGTATAGGGTATTTTCTGCAAAAAGCGAGACCTAATGCTTCTATACAGTGGATAAAAAAAATACCGTTCTTTTATCGTGGTTTGGCAACTTCTCCTGTTATATCAAAAAGATCAGCTTTGCAATTATATGCCGGAAAGCACACGGTGAAAAATCCGCGATACCGTGTGATGTTATTTGTTGGGTGTGTCGTAAATTATCTTTATCCTGAGGTAATACGCGCAACGATAGATGTTCTTAATCACTATGGTGTAGATGTTCTTATATCAAAAAATGAATTGTGTTGTGGCATCCCAGCGATTTCGGATGGCGACGAGGAAACAGCAACGTATCTAGCAAAGAACAATATATCAGCAATCAAGGATGATACTGTTGATTATATTGTTTCAACATGTGGAACCTGTACAGGTACATTTGTACGAGACTATGAAGAATTAGCAGGTGATAACGCTAAAGAATATGCTCGCCGGTGCGTTGATATTACATATTTCTTGTCAGATATATTGCATGTTGAAGTACCTAAAATTAACTTGAAAACAACGTATCATGATCCTTGTCATTTAAAGTATGGTTTGAATATTAGCTCTCAACCAAGAGATCTGTTGAAAATGTCATCGGAGTACTGTGAAATGGAAAATGCAGATAAATGCTGTGGAATGGCAGGAACTTTTGGTATAATGAACGCTGCTGTATCAAAAGATATATTTAAGGAGAAGGCTGATGCAGTGCAAAAATCGAAAGCTGAGGTTGTTGTTACTGCCTGCCCGAGTTGTGTAATGCAATTGAAAGGGCAGTTAGCTGATTACGGGATTAATTGTGAAGTGATACATATAATACAACTTTTACAAAGGAGCATTGAACAAGATGGAAACAAATCGAATTCCTAAGAATACATGGAGACAAAAAATTAAAAGAACTCTTACCAGTATATTGCCGGTAGACGATAATCGTGTCGGAGAATGTAAAAGATGCGGGTCGTGCTGTTCTTTACCTAATGAATGCCCGTTTCTTCGTTTTGAAGATGAAAAGAACAGGATAAATTCTTATTGCGCTATTTACCCGATTAGACCGCTTAACTGCAGAAAATATCCGAGAGTACATAATGAGCAGGTTCTTCAGGTATGTGGATATACGTTTAATAATAATTAGAGATTAGTCGTATTCTTGTTTCTCAACCCCGTAGCAGGTGAGATGAGTGAAACATCTTTATCGAAACTGTTTATTGATTTTTGCGTTTAGCAGTACACTCGTATATTCTCAATTTCTTCAAGCTGATACCAGTGATATACAATCAGAAAAGAAAATAAAAAAAATGAATGTATACGCGCGTTACCATCGTGAGTCAAATCATACATATGAAAATTTGAGAGACGGAAATCCCTTTCGTCGTGGAACACCGCCAGGAACACAAAAACTCTATGCCGGGGAAAAGCATATTCCCTTAAACATTGATAGCGACCTCGGGAATGTGCGATTTGAGGATACAGTCAAAAAACGGCAACCAGTTAGCGAATTTTCTACCAGCGGTATATCGTTCAATGATTTATCGGCACTTCTTTTCTATTCAGATGGACCAACCAAGGTTTTTCAGTATCAACGCGGTACATTTGTGTTACGTGCAGCACCTTCTGCGGGAGCGCTATATCCACTTGAACTCTATGTAATAGTAAATAATGTAGCAGGTTTGACCGGAGGGCTGTATCACTATAATGTAAAGGATAATAGTGTTGCACTAATTAAAGAAGCTGACATGAGAAAAGTGTGTGCTGAAATCTGCAATGATCCCACACTCGAAAATGCTGATATCGTGTGTGTTGTAACGAATGTTTTTTCAAGGGCAACATACAAATATGGGCTGAGAGGATATCGGTACAGTTATTTAGATGCGGGGCATGTTGAGGCGAATATGTGTTTGACTGCAGAATCGTTAGGGTTAGGATCAAAGGGTATAGGGGTATTTGATGATAACAAACTTATTGAGCTTCTTGAGATTGACGGTGATATAGAATCACCAGCCTTTGCATGTGCTATTGGTAACGTGCAAAAATGGGGTAAAGCTCCTACAAAATTGACAAAAAGTATAAAAAGGGCAAAAAGCGAAGAGGTCGATTCTGAATATAATGAAGGCACAAAGGAACAATTGGGTTGTGCTCTGGACGAATCAATTAGAGACTCTGCACCTGCTTTTGTGCTAAACCTTTCACAGGACAGTGTTTTAGAAAAGGCAAGACAGAAAGGATTTGAGGTTGTTAAAATTGACTCTCCACAAAGTATGAAGGGAACAAGGCTTGATGAAATAATTTATTATCGTCGTTCAAATCGTGACTATTGGGACCAGGCAATACCAGCTGATCTTCTATCATATATTCTTACGTATTCAGCAGGATTTTTAAAAAGAACAGGATATGTATATCCGTCTCTTTCAAATAATTATCCTATAGATATATATGTTGGGATACATAATGTAAAAGGTATTAAACCGGGAATATATTACTATTCACCGCAGTATAGCCGGCTTGAAGTTATAAGACAGGGTGATTATAGAAAACAATGTGCTGATGCAAGTCTCGGGCAGCGTTTTGTAGGAGATGCTAATTTTATTGTGATGATGGCTATACACTTTGATCGTGCAGTATCTTTTTATGGTGATAGAGGATACAGAAATGCGTTAATTGATGCGGGTTGTATTGGAGAGCATGTGTATTTGAGTGCAGAATCAATGGGTTTAGGTGCGTGCGGTGTCGGCGCTTATTTGGATAAGCCGATTAATGATATTGTAAAAATTGACGGGGTACATGAGTCGGTTGTGTATTTTGTTACGGTAGGTAGACTTCAAAGATAATCTGATAAAATTATGAAGAATATAAAGTATTACATTGGAATAGAGGGTGGTGGAACAAAAACAAGCGGTATTGTTGTTGATAATGCTTTAAAAAAGATTGTAGTTTGTAGTGCTGGCCCTTCAAACTACCATTCAGTAGGAATCGAACAAGCACGTGTTAATATTCAAACGGTACTTACCGGATTAATAAATAAGGCAGGTCTAAAACAATCTCATATTACCCGTATTTCATTGTGTCTTGCCGGTGTAAGCAGAAAAAAAGATTTCGAAAACATCGTACATATTACAAGAAGTACTGGATATGCTCAAAAAATCGTTGTAACAAGCGATATGGTATCTGGATTAATTGGCGGCACGGGCAGCCCTCACGGGATTGTTGTTATCTCAGGGACCGGATCAAATATATTTGGTATTAATAAAAAAGGTGTGCAGTTTAATGTCGGGGGATGGGGGCATTTGCTTGATGATGAAGGGAGCGGTTACCATATCGGACTGAGTGCGTTAAGAGCGGTTGTAAAAGCAAAAGATTATCGAATGATGTCTACTGTTCTTACTGAAAGCGTATCAAAGAGTATCGGTCTTACAACATTTGATGAGATTGTTGATTGGGCAAGTAATGCACCCAAAGATGCTATTTCGTCACTTGCTCCAAACGTCTTTGATTGTGCCCGTGATGGTGATAGAGTCTCCCAATACATTATTTCTCATGCGGCACATTCCTTAATTGAATCAGTAAAAATTACGATTGATAGACTAAAGATGGTAAATGAACGGTTTTCAGTAGTTTTAGCCGGAGGTATATTTAAAAAAGAATTGCAATTTTTTAACCGTGTAAAAAATGGGATAAAACAGTATGGTAGAAATGTCGAGGTGATACGACCAAAACATGATGGTGTTTATGGCGCTGCACTTATTGCGAAACAATTTTATAAAGATTTTGACTTATTACAAAAGAAACAAAAGAACACTACTTCTCCTTCTACTGCGAAAAAAAAGACAAGTGAATTAGTTCAATCGATGATACATGAAGATAAGAAAGTTGCCGGAGCCGTTGAACAGCAGAAAGAATCGATTGTTCAGGCAATAGATATAATTACCTCTGCATATAAACGCGGGGGAAGATTGTTTTACGTTGGTGCTGGAACAAGTGGGAGGCTGGGCGTTTTAGATGCATCGGAATGTCCTCCAACGTTTGGCGTTTGTTCTGATAGAGTTGTCGGGATTATTGCTGGTGGCGATACGGCGCTAAGGTATTCGGTAGAAGGTGCTGAGGATAATGCCGAAGAGGGTGCTCGTGATTTAAAAGATCATGGGGTTTTATCTAAAGACGTTGTGGTGGGCATTGCTGCAAGTGGTAATACGCCATATGTATTGGGTGCGCTGCGGTACGCAAAGAAGATGAAAGCGCATACAATAGGGGTTTCGTGTAAGAGTGACGTGCAGTTTAAAAAAATATGCCCCGTGACTATAGCAGTATCACTTGGAGAAGAACTGGTGCGCGGATCAAGTAGGTTGAAGGCGGGGACAGCGACGAAGATGATTCTGAATATGTTTTCAACAATAACGATGATTCGTGTTGGTAAAGTATATAATGACTTAATGATCAATGTGCAGCCGACGAATAAAAAACTTGTTTTACGGGCACAGAATATTGTTTCAGAAGTGACAGGATGCACGCTCCAACAAGCCCAGAGACTATTAAAGAAATCACAAGGCAATGTAGAGCTTGCAATAGTAATGAAACATAAAAATGTCGGATATAAAGCCGCAAAAGCGCTTATGGCGACACAAGGTGTAACGATTGACAAAGTACTCTGTTTGGAGTAATAGGGATTACTAGGTATATATGGATATACGTAAAAAAATTGGTGAGATGTTTATCGTAGGCTTTGATGGTCTTTCAGTAACAAAAAGGCTGGAAAAGCTTATAACTGAACACCATATTGGTGGTGTGATACTTTTTGCAAGGAACATAAAAAATATAGGTCAAGTCACGCGTTTTTGTTATAAGCTTCAGGGGATAAGGAAAACAGTGAGTGATACACCTCTTTTTATTGCAATTGATCATGAAGGCGGTGTTGTTCAAAGAATTATTGATGGGGTAACTGTTCTGCCGGGTAATATGGCAATTGGCAGTATCAATAGCGGTGACTGTGCGTATGCGGCGGGAAGAATAGCAGCATTAGAACTTATGCTTCTTGGCATTAATGTTAATTTTGCTCCAGTCTTGGATGTGTGCTCTAATCCTGATAATCCACTTACTGGTGTACGTTCTTTTGGAGACGATGCAGATAAAGTAAGTGTGTTCGGGAAAGAGATGATAATTGCGATGCAAAAATACGGTGTAGTGTCATGTGCAAAACATTTTCCGGGAATTGGTGATGTCCCTGTTGATTCACATATTGATCTACCGCGTAACAATGTGTCTGGCGATTGGTTGAAAAAACATGCTTTAAAACCATTTATTGCCGCAATAAAAGCGCACGTGAAAATGATTATGCCGGCACATTGCATGTATCCTGAGCTTACCGAAAATAAGATTTTACCTGCAACGTTATCTGCAAATATTTTAACAAAGCTTCTCCGAAATGAACTCGGGTACAAAGGACTTATTGTTACCGATGATATGGAGATGGGCGCTATTGAAAAATATTATGATCTTGATGAAAGTATCCCTAAAGCAGTTGATGCGGGTAACGATATAATACTTATGTGTCATACCCTTGGTAAGCAAAAAAAGGCATTAAAGATACTTATTCAGAATGTTTTGAAAGGAAAGATATCCCATGAGAGGATAGAGAAAAGTTATGAGAGAATTAATACCGCTAAAAAAGATCTTATTACCGCGCAACCCAGATTTAATGTTGTGCGAGATGCGATACAGGTGCATCATATGATTGCTGAGCGAATAGGACGAGATTCGATAACTATTGTAAAAAACGATATGCATATCCTCCCATTATTTCTTGAACAGCATGAGAAACTTTTGATAATTGCTCCGAAATATGAGGCCTTAACACAAGTAGAAGAATTTAATGGTGAAGATGATGTTTTAATTGAGATGATAAAAATACGGCATAATGATTCATGTTTACACCGTATTGAATTGTCTCCAACGGTTAATGATAAAAAGATATTTGATGATCTTGAAGAGTACCACCGTATAATTATGCTTACCTACAACGCGCATTTGAATGAGGCACAAGCAGATTTTGTCGGTAAATTGTGTGAAAAAAGGAATGATACGGTAATTGTCGCGATAAGAAATCCATTTGATCTCGCATGTGTTAAAGGCGCGCAGACGACTGTTGCGACATATGGATTCAGAAGCTGTTCTATCAAGGGGCTTGTAGAAGTGTTATTTGGTGAGATTGAAGCAAAAGGCATTATGCCTGTCGAGCTCGATATATCTCAGAAGAGAGAGAAGAACAAACAAAATGTAAAAGGTAAAAAATAATGTACGGTATAAGAAAACTACTACTTGTGGGATTATGTATTTGCGTGATGATGTGTTACGGTTGCACAAAAAAAGATGACGGTAAAATACACATTACCTATCAAACTATTGAGACGTTGCCTAAGCAGAGAAAACTTCTTAAAAAGCTTATAGCAGAATTCGAGAGACAGTATCCCGTGATAAAAGTCCATGTTCAGATATCACCGACAGGATTCAGGAAATTACATACGCAGTTTGCGGCAAACAATGCCCCGGATGTTTTTTATTATGTTTCAGACAGGTTATATGGTTTGGTACACAAAAAGAAGATTCTTTCTCTTAATCAGTTTGCTAAGATTGACAATTCGGTCAATTTCGATACGTATTTTCCTGAAACAGTTGAAGCATCTACGATAGATGGATTGCTTTACCTCATGCCATACCATTTCAGTACTGATATATTGTTTTATAATAAAGATATGTTTGATATGCATTCGATCCCTTACCCAACAAGCGATTGGTCGTGGGATACATTTATGGATGTTGCCCAAAAACTTACTAAAAAACAAAAAGATGTAACGATTGAATACGGTACATTACAGCCACGGCCAACGCTTGTGATTCGATCGTTTGGAGGGAAATTCTTTAATCATGATCTTACAGACTGTATTGTAGATACGGAACAAACAAAAGAGGCCTTAGAGTTTTTAAAAGAGTTGCGAAATAGTGGTGTTGTCCCATCTCAAGCGCAAATTAGAGATGTTGAGATGATGGATGGGGTATCACTTTTTTCAACAGGCAAAATTGGGATGCTTGTGGGGAGAACATATATGCTTGTTGAGTTTGGTAGTATAGACACATTTGATTGGGATGTTACCTATGTTCCAAAAGGCAAAGAACGCTTTTCACGGCTTGCTGTTGGCGGTAACTGCATTAACTCATCATCCCAGCATCCTGAAGAGGCATGGAAGCTTGTTAAATTTTTATCTAGTGATGCCGCAATGCAACTTGCCGCAGAGTCAAGAAATTGTGTGCCGGCTATAAAATCTGTTGCATATTCAAAAGAATTCATGCATTATCCACCTAAAGACGTGTCAATTTTTGTTGATTCAATTAATTCTTCTGAAACAGAAAATCCCGGGTTAGCGAACTGGTTTGAGTATGTAGATAAGGTTATTGGGCCTGACGTTGAAAAAGTGATATATGACCAGCTTACGATACAGGAAGCAGTGAGTGATATATCAAAACGAGGAAACGATATCCTGAAAAAGGACGAAACAATACATTAATACATAACTAAGGGGGCAGAAATGAAAGATAAAGTTGAAAAAGCACTTAAAACAATAAGACCCGCATTACAAGCAGATGGCGGAAACATTGAACTTGTTGATGTTGATGAAGCAAGTGGCGTTGTAAAAGTAAAACTTACCGGTGCATGTTCAGGATGCCCTATGGCACAAATGACATTAAAAGAAGGTGTTGAAAAAGCAGTAAAGAATGAAGTACCTGAAGTAACATCTGTTGAGTCTGTATCGTAGTGAGACTGTAATAGTCATATGCTGAAAGGCATGTGAATGTTACAAAGTCGAACTATCCCCCATTCTTTATGATTTTGGAGGATTTATCCGAGAAAATCTAGGGGGGATCACATATATTGCGGGCTATCATTATATGGTAATGGTAGCCCCTTTTTTTTTACTTCCTCCCCGACTACGGTCAAAGGCTTCTTGACCGCTTTACGTTTCTTGGAAACTAACCCGCCATCAAAAAGCGCACAGATAATTGAATTTTTCCAGTATTATCTTCTCCTCATGAAACACGAACCCCAAAAACTTGATATGAACGCAATTATTGAATCGGCTGAAAAAGCCCGATTATCCCTCTAAGGTCACTTCGCGTCTAATTCTACAAAATAGAACCATTGAAAATGCTTTACTAAGTCCTTGACCCGTATTAGAATACATAGTCCTATGGGTACAGTTATAGTTGCAGTCTTTTTAAGTTATATTGTTGGATCAATACCGTTTGGATTTCTAATAGCCAAATACGTCAAAGGTGTTGATATACGCACTGTTGGAAGTAAGAATATTGGTGCTACTAACGTGATGAGGACTTTAGGGAAAGGGCCGGGGATTACTACTTTGGTTCTCGATATGCTGAAAGGGTTTGTAGTCGTAACCCTTTTACCCTTTTTGTTTTATAGCGATTCATTGGGGATGAGTTACACATTGTTTCAGTTACTGTGTGTTATTGGCGTAATATGTGGCCATACGTGGACATTATTCTTAGGTTTTAAAGGGGGCAAAGGAGTTGCAACAAGTACGGGTGCTTTATTTGGCATAGCTCCACTTGTGGTGCTCTTTTCATCAATTGTCTGGATAGTGTGTGCTAAAATATCACGCTATGTGTCACTAAGTTCGATGGTTGCAGCAGTTGCTTTTGTTGTCGGGACTTTTGTTTTTGGTGAGCCTGTTGAGCTTAAGATATTTAGTGTTTTTATTGCACTTATAATAATTATTCGACACAGATCAAATATTCAGAGACTGAGAGTTGGTACGGAAAATAAGATTGGCCAAAAAGGTGGGGTTGAGAAATAAACACGTTAGGTGATACTATGAAGATAGCGGTTATTGGTGATGGCGGGTGGGGAACTACCCTAGGAGTACATTTAGCGAAAAAAGGTAATGAAGTTACTATTTGGGGGCCATTTCCAGAATATATAGCCCTTTTAAATCAAACTCATGTGAACAGTAAATTTTTGCCGGGAATAGATATTCCTGAGACTGTGATTTTTGGTGCTGATCTGATACAAATGGTAAGTGATTCGGAAGTGGTCATTGTAGCGGTCCCTTCACATTATGTGAGATCTGTTGTGTCTCAACTCAAGGATATAGATTGCACAAAACAGTTATTTATTACTGTTTCGAAGGGTATTGAAAATGATACCTTAAAAAGAATGAGTGAGATAGTATCTGAAGAGGTATCTCCCTTGCGTTTAGCTGCTCTTTCCGGGCCGAGCCATGCCGAAGAAGTGGCGCGAGGAATACCAACAAGTGTGACCATTGCATCAAAAAATGAGGATGATGCGCGAGGCGCGCAGGAACTCTTTAATTCAAATACGTTTCGTGTCTATACCAATACAGACATTGTTGGTGTCGAGCTTGGCGGGGCATTAAAAAATGTTGTTGCTATTGCTGCAGGTATCAGTGACGGCTTGGGTTTTGGAGATAATGCTAAGGCGGCACTCATGACACGCGGTATAGCAGAAATGATGCGTTTAGGTGTTGCGCTAGGCGGTCAGGCAAAGACTTTTTCCGGTTTGAGCGGTATAGGCGATCTTATTACTACTTGTATGAGCAGGCACAGTCGTAACAGAGCGTTTGGCGAGATGATCGGCAAGGGAATGAGTGTTGATGAAGCGCTCAATACTACAGAAATGGTTGTTGAAGGATATCGGACAACAAAATCTGTCCAGCAGATATGTACTTCTTCTGGTGTGGAGATGCCAATTAGTCAACAGGTATACAATGTGTTGTATGAGAAAAAGAAGCCGTTGAAAGCAGTAGAAGAGCTTATGATGAGGAATCTTAAAGCAGAACATTAAAAAAGCTATAAGATTCAAGCTGCAAGCTATAAGCGAAAAACTAAAACACAAAATTAATTATTAATTATATTTTTTGTCGGTATATAATTTTGATGCTAAAAGTATATTTGCTGTGATACAATCTCTAGTTCGATATTTACTGTAAAGGTTTTTCGGAGCGTAGCGCAGCCTGGATAGCGCACACCCTTGGGGTGGGTGAGGTCGGTGGTTCAAATCCACTCGCTCCGACCATTAGTACGTATCTCGCAACTCGTGATTCGTATGGTATATATTAGGTATAACTGATAGATTATTATTTATATTTGGAGAATCGTATTATGAAAGCTATACAAATCGGCATTATAGGTTTTGGAACGATCGGAACGGGAGTAGTGAAGAATCTTAAAAAGAATGCTTCACTATTATCTGAGCGTCTTGGTGCTCAGATCAAAATTAAGGGTATCGCGGACATTGATATAAAGAAGAAACGAAGTGTCTCTGTCCCTCAATCGCTTTTAACGAAAGATGCTCATAAACTTTTAAATGATCCCGATATAGATATTATTGTTGAGCTGGTTGGCGGTTACGAGCCTGCTAAATCATTTATTTTAAAGGCATTAAAAAATGGTAAGCATATAGTAACGGCAAACAAAGCGCTTTTAGCTGTTCACGGTAAAGAATTAGCTGCAGCAGCTGAAAAGGCCGGAAGATCGATATTCTATGAAGCGAGTGTTGCCGGTGGTATTCCTATTATTAAGGCATTAAGAGAAGGATTTGTCGGAAATAACATAAGCTCAATATTTGGTATCGTTAATGGTACGGCAAACTATATTCTTACCAAAATGACTAAAGATGGAAGTGAGTTTTCAGAAACGCTCAAAGAGGCACAAGAAAAAGGATATGCTGAAAGCGATCCAACGTTTGATGTTGAGGGAGATGATTCTGCGCACAAACTAGCAATTCTCGCACGGCTTGCAAGCGGGTACTGGATAGATTATAAGGATATTTATATTGAAGGTATTAGTGAAATTACTGAAAAGGATATTGAGTATGCGGGAGAATTAGGTTGTGTTATTAAGCTTCTTGCCATCATGAAAGAAAAAGATAATAAGATAGAGGCACGCGTACATCCGACCCTTATTGCAAAAGATAATCTCTTGTCCACTATAAACGGGGTGTATAACGCGGTATGCGTTGAAGGTGATGTAGTTGGTAAGACGATGTTTTATGGTAAAGGTGCTGGTGAGGACCCAACGGCAAGTGCGGTGATTAGTGATATTGTCGATATTGCCCGCAATATACTAAATAATGCGCCTGCAAGAATACCATCATTTACGACGGTTAAAAAAATTAAAGGCGTAAAGAAAATCGATGAGTTTGAATCACGTGCATATCTGCGTGTATCAGCGCTGGACAGACCAAGTGTGTTGGCAAAGATTGCCGGGGTTTTGGGTAAATACGAGATAAGCATATCTTCGGTGATGCAAAAAGAACGTAATGTTAAAGGCGGGACAGTTCCTGTTTTGATGCTGACACATAAAGCAAAAGAAAGAAACCTGAAAAACGCATTAAAAGAACTTGATCGGCTATCAGTTATTAAGAGCAAAACAATAATGATACGTATGGAAGATTAATATATAAGGGGTTCTCCATGGCAGCAAGCGGAATAATAGATCGATACAGAGAATATTTACCGGTATCAGACAAAACGCCGGTCATTTCATTACATGAGGGTGATACACCGCTTATACGCGGCGAGCATTCTGCAGAATATCTCAGTAGTAATATAGAGATATTTTTTAAGTATGAGGGACTTAATCCCACGGGTTCTTTTAAGGATAGAGGCATGACAATGGCTATCTCTAAGGCTGTTGAAGAGGGTTCAAAGGCTGTGATGTGCGCATCAACAGGTAATACCTCGGCATCAGCCGCAGCTTACAGTGCACGTGCAGGGTTAGAGTGTATTGTTCTTCTTCCAAAAGGTGCTATTGCAATGGGTAAACTTGCTCAAGCACTTGTACATGGGGCTAATGTGATAGCAGTTGAAGGAAATTTTGATGATGCCCTGCGCATAGTGAGAGAGATTACTGATAAATATCCTATAACGTTAGTGAATTCACTAAATCCATATCGTATTGAAGGACAAAAAAGCGCTGCATTTGAAATATGTGATGAGTTTAACGGGGAAGTGCCTGATTATCATGCTATTCCTGTTGGTAATGCAGGTAATATTACTGCGTATTGGAAAGGATTTAAGGAGTATCACAAAAATAATAAAATAAAAAAACTGCCAAAGATGATTGGTTTTCAAGCGGCAGGTTCCGCGCCGATTGTGGAGAATAGAGTTATTGAAGATCCTCAGACAATTGCGACCGCGATTAAGATAGGAAATCCTGCAAGCTGGCAACAAGCCGTGGACGCTATGAACGAGTCAAGCGGTCTTATTGACAAGGTGACAGATGATGAGATACTTGAAGCGTACAAAATACTTGCTTCACGTGAAGGAATCTTTGTTGAACCCGCATCAGCTGCATCACTTGCCGGAGTCATAAAAAAGGATAAAAGCGGTTATTTTGGAGATAAAAAAGTAAGGATAACGTGCACGGTAACAGGACATGGTCTCAAAGATCCAGATACTGCGCTTAAGTCTGTTTCCGATCCGGTTGTTGTAAAAGCTGATAGTAGTGAAGTTTTGAAAGTTATTGGTTTATAAACGTTGAGAATAAGGAATCTATTATGAAATACGTTGTAATTGTTGGCGATGGAATGGCAGATTTTCCGATTTCCGAACTGAACAATAAAACCCCGCTTGAAATTGCACGTACTCCGCATTTTGACACTATTGCCAAAATAGGTTGTGGCGGCTTAGCGAGAAATGTACCCAAAGGTATGGATCCTGCTAGCGATGTGGCAAATCTTTCAATACTTGGGTATGACCCGAAAGAATGTTATTCAGGTCGCGGACCGTTAGAGGCTATTGATATGGGGATAGAGCTTCAGCCTAATCAGGTCGCGTTTCGATGTAATTTTGTTACGATATCAGATGGAATGATGGCTGATTATAGTGCTGGACATATATCTAATGAAGAAGGTACGGTATTAATAGATCTCCTTAATAAAGAGCTTGGGGCCGATAGTGTTCAGTTCTATCAAGGGATGAATTATCGAAACATTGTAGTTATAGATGAAGCCAAACTTGAAGATGGGTCGGGGACACTTCACTGTGTGCCGCCTCATGACATAACGGGTAAACCCATTAATGCAAATATCCCGAGAGGAAAAGGGTCCGAGTTTTTGATCGGTTTAATGGAAAAGGCGGCTAATATTCTCGGAACATGCGAAATAAACAAAGTAAGAATTGATCATGGTGAAAATCCAGCGAATATGATTTGGTTGTGGGGATACGGAAAAACACCTCAAATGGTGAGTTTCCAAGAACGTTTTGGTGTGCGGGGTGCAGTCATATCCGCGGTGAAGTTATTGAAGGGTATTGGCAAAGCGCTGAAAATGGATGTTATTGATGTCCCCGGGGCAACGGGATACTACGATACAAATTATAAAGGTAAAGCAGAACACTGTTTGAAGGCACTTTCTGAGGGCTGTGACTATGTGTTTGTGCATATTGAAGCACCCGATGAAGCGGGACACAATGGTGATCTCACACAAAAAGTACTTGCTATAGAAAATATTGATGAACACGTAGTTAAAGTAATTATGGAAGGTATTGCGAAATATGACCAGTATCGAGTGCTTCTTCTTCCTGATCATTACACACCGCTATCGGTAAAAACGCACATTCCTGATCCGGTACCGTTTGTAATGTGTGGCAGTGACATTAATGCGGATGATATGCAAATTATGAGTGAGAACGAAGCCCAGAAGGGTTCGTGCGGAGTTGTTGAGGGACATGCATTAATGGATATGTTGATTCAAAAGTAAACAGCTTTGAGGAGGAAATGATCATGTTAGTTGTGCAAAAATATGGCGGGACATCAGTTGGAAGCACGGATAAAATTATGAATGTTGCTCGCCGGATAATCAAATCAAAGAAAAGTGGAAATGATGTTATTGTTGTTGTGTCTGCAATGAGTGGACAAACGGATAAACTTATAAACATGGCTCATGATATTACTGATGATCCCCGTGAACGTGAGATGGATATGCTTGTGTCAACGGGTGAACAGGTCTCAATGTCCCTTTTAGCTATGTGTGTACATGAGCTGGGTGACGAGGCGATTTCATTTACCGGTTCACAAGTCGGTATTGTTACAGACAGTACGCATACAAAAGCAAAGATACGTAGAGTTATCGGCATGGATAAAGTGAAAGCAGAGCTTAAGAAAGGGAAAATTGTTATTGTTGCCGGTTTTCAAGGTGTTGATTACAAAAAAAATATTACGACACTTGGGCGTGGTGGATCTGATACAACAGCCGTTGCGCTTGCCGCAGTACTAAAGGCAGATCAATGTGAAATATATACTGATGTAGACGGAGTGTATACCACTGACCCGCGTTTGGTGAAAGATGCTCGTAAGCTCGGCGTGATTTCTTATGACGAGATGTTGGAGCTTGCAAGCCTTGGTGCGAAAGTGATGCATTCACGATCAATTGAAATGGCAAAAAAATATGGTGTGGTGATACATGTTAGATCAAGTTTTAATGATAATTTGGGGACGTTAATTAAAGAGGAGGATGCTCTTATGGAAAATATAATGGTAAGAGGTGTTGCACTCAATAGAAATGAAGCAAAGCTAACCATTTTGCATGTGCCGGATAAACCGGGTATTGCGGCAAGAATATTCAAAATAATTTCAGAAAACAATATTAATATTGATATGATCATTCAGAATGTCAGTGAACGAGGGTTTACCGATATATCGTTTACTGTATTGAAGACTGATTTACGTAAAACATATAAAGTTCTGGAAGTACTCGTGAAAAAAATTGGTGCACGAGGATTGAGTCATGATGAGGACATGGTTAAACTATCAGTTGTGGGCGTTGGAATGAGAAGTCATGCCGGTATCGCGGCGGCTATGTTTGAAGCTCTCGCATCAAAAAAAGTTAATATTGATATGATCAGCACCTCAGAGATTAAAATATCATGTGTTATACACCGCAAAGACGCGGAAAAAGCGGTAAAGGCGATTCATGATAAGTTCGGGTTAGCGAAGAAAAAAATGCTAAAAGAAAAAATGGTTGCTGCAAAAAAATAGGACAGTAAATAAAAGGATAATATTATGAAAAAGACATTTATATACGATACAACCTTGCGAGATGGCACTCAGGCTGAAGGTGTATCATTTTCTGTTGCAGATAAAGTGAGAATAGCTGAACGGCTTGATGGTTTTGGCATAGATTATGTTGAGGGCGGCTGGCCGGGGTCAAATCCGAAAGATATAGAGTTTTTTGATCTCATGAAAAAAATAAAACTCAAACATGCAAAAATGTCTGCTTTCGGGAGTACACGCAGAGCAAATACACCGGTTGAAAAAGAGACTAATATCCTGAAGCTTCTAGAAGCTGAGACACCGGTTGTAGCAATATTTGGTAAAAGCTGGATATTGCATGTTACGGATGTTTTAAAAGTATCAAAAGCTGAGAATCTTCGCATGATACAAGATTCTGTCGGGTACTTGCATTCAAAAGGAAAAGAAGTTATTTTTGACGCTGAACATTTCTTTGATGGATACAAAGATGATCCTGAATATGCGCTTGAGACATTAAAGGTCGCTTCAGAGCACGGTGCGTCAACCTTGGCATTGTGTGACACAAATGGCGGGACCATGCCTAATGAGATAACTGATATTGTAAAAAAGGTACATGCAAATTTTGATACACCGATTGGCATACATGTTCATAATGATGGGGGTATGGCAAACGCAAATAGTATTCTTGCAGTTCTTTCGGGCGCGGTACATGTGCAGGGAACAATAAACGGCTATGGCGAACGATGCGGCAATGCAAACCTGTGTACTATTGTCCCAAGTTTAGTATTAAAACTGGGATATAAATGTGTTTCAGAAAAGAAGCTGAAGGAGTTGGTAGAGGTATCACGATTTGTTGATGAGCTCGCGAATTTAAGGCCAAACGATAAACACCCGTATGTTGGGTTAAGCGCATTTGCTCATAAAGGCGGAATGCATGTTAATGCAGTAGAAAAAAATCCAAAGACTTTTGAGCATATTGTTCCTGAACTTGTCGGTAATAAGAGAAGAATCTTGATCTCAGAATTATCAGGTAAAAGTAATGTCTTATTAAAAACAAGTGAACTGGGACTTAGCTTTGCAAAAGATTTCCATGTAACTAAAGACATTATTGAAAATCTTAAGAAACTTGAGCATGAAGGATATGAGTTTGAAGCTGCAAGTGGATCATTTGAGCTTCTTGTGAAAAAAGCCTTAAAACATCACAAGACATTCTTTAAGCTTGAAGGGTTCAGAGTAATAGTTGAAAAACGTGAAGATGACAAACTTATATCTGAGGCGACAATAAAGGTGAAGGTTGGTAAAGAAACGGTACATACGGCGGCTGAAGGAGAGGGTCCGGTAAACGCACTTGATAATGCTCTCAGAAAAGCACTGTGTCAATTCTACCCTGAAATATCAAAAGTAAAACTTGCCGATTTCAAGGTGCGTGTACTTGACGCTAAAGCCGGTACTGCTGCAAAAGTACGTGTTCTTATCGAATCAAGCGATGATAAAGAGATCTGGGGGACGGTAGGTGTGTCAGAGAACATTATTGAAGCAAGCTGGCAAGCACTTGTCGATAGCGTTGAATATAAATTACTAAAAACAAAAAAATAAAGTAGATATAGCGAAGCTATGGTTGAATTACCAAAACAGTATAATCCTAAAGAAGTTGAGCAAGAAATTAAAGATTTCTGGTTAAATGGTAAATTTGCGCATGCAGATAGTGATAAAGGAGGCACTCCTTATACTATCGTTATTCCACCGCCTAATATTACCGGTATACTTCACATGGGACATGCTTTGAATAACACTATTCAGGATGTGCTGACACGTTGGAAGAGGATGGAAGGGTTTAACGCTCTTTGGCTTCCGGGAACAGATCATGCGGGCATTGCGACACAGAACGTTGTTGAGAAAAAACTGATGCACGAAAAGAAAACCCGTAAAGATGTAGGACGAGACGCATTTATTGAAAAAGTATGGAAATGGCGTGAAGAATATGGTGGAACGATCATAAAACAGTTAAAGATGCTTGGCTGTTCATGTGACTGGGATCGTGAACGGTTCACAATGGATGAAGGACTCAGTGATGCGGTGAGCGAAGTATTTATTAAGTTGTATGACAAGGGGCTGATTTATAGAGGGAACTATATTATTAATTGGTGTCCGCGCTGTGAAACTGCATTATCAGATGAAGAGGCAGAGCACCGTGAAATTGACGGCTCGCTCTATTATATCAAATACCATGTAGAAGACTCTAAAGAAACCATTACAGTGGCAACGACGAGACCTGAGACGATGCTTGGTGATGTTGCTGTTGCGATAAATCCTAAGGATGCACGGTACACTCATCTCATCGATAAAACAATTATACTTCCATTGGTAAACAGAAAAATGAAAGTCATAACTGACGATTTTGTTGATCCGGAGTTTGGTACCGGTGTTGTAAAAGTAACGCCGGCACATGATCCGAACGATTTTGAAATGGGTCTCAGGCACAAGCTTACGCCCATTAATGTTATGCATGAAAACGGTGTTATGAATGAAAATGCCGGTGAAGCATATGAAGGTATGGATAGATTTGAAGCAAGAGAAGCGATCTTACTTGATCTTAAAGAACTCAAACTCCTTGAAAAGGTAGACCATCATTCACATGCAGTAGGGCATTGTTACCGGTGTCATTCTGTTGTAGAGCCACGTCTTTCACGGCAATGGTTTGTGAAAATGAAACCTCTTGCTGAACCAGCGTTAAAAGCACATCGTGACGGAAAAATAAAATTTCATCCTGCCAGATGGAATAAAGTATATACAGAATGGTTAGAAAATATTCGTGACTGGTGTATATCGCGTCAAATATGGTGGGGACACCGCATACCGGTATGGTATTGTAATGATTGTGATAAAGAAATTGCATCAAAAGATTGTCCTAAAGAATGTCCGCAGTGCAAGAAACACAGTTTTACCCAAGATGAAGATGTTCTTGATACATGGTTTTCGTCGTGGTTGTGGCCGTTTTCAACATTGGGCTGGCCGGAAAAAACAAAGGATTTAGACTTCTATTACCCCACAAATTGTCTTGTTACCGCGCAGGAAATAATCTTTTTCTGGGTTGCACGTATGATCATGTCTGGTATCGAGTTTATGGGGGAGGTGCCCTTTAGTGATGTCTATATTCACGGAACCGTAAGAGATGATAGCGGTACAAAGATGAGTAAATCGCTCGGTAATATTATTGATCCACTTGATATAATAGAGAAATATGGCGCAGACGCTTTACGTTTCAGCATTATCATGATAACAAGTCAGGGCCAGGACGTTTATTTATCAGAAGATAAGTTTGAAATAGGGAGAAACTTTGCCAATAAGATTTGGAACGCTTCACGATTTCTTATGATGAATTTTGAAGATGTATCAGAACAAAAATTAGATAACTATAAAGATATGCTTACTGTCGAAGACAGATATATTTTATCGCGCATGAATTTGACAATAAAAAATGTAAATAAAGCGCTCGGTGAATACCGTTTTAATGAAGCATGTCATCTGATATATGATTTTTTCTGGCATTATTATTGTGATCGATACATTGAGTCAGCAAAACTCGATCTTTATAGTGAAAACGACAAAGATAAGATTAAAACAAAGGTAGTTTTAAAGACTGTTCTTGAAACTTCGATGAAACTCTTACATCCTTTTATGCCGTACATCACAGAAGAAATATGGCGAAAACTTAATGGTGAAAGTAGTGACACTAAAAAAACTATAATGCACGCTCAGTGGCCACAGGTAAATAAGGTATTTATTGATGAAAAGATAATCTCTAAAGTAGAAAAAAAGTATGAGATGATACGGTGTGGGAGAAACTTAAGGACAGAATATAAAATACCGCCTAAAAACGAAGTTGAATTCATTTTTAAAGCGGTAAGTGAAGAGGGTAAAAAATTCTTTGAGTCTGAAAAACCGAATATTATGAAACAGCTTAAAGCATCACAGTTTGATATAGTCGATGAGTTTACTCCCGATAGACCAATGGTATCAAATGTATGTGAAACAGGTACGGTCTATCTTTCTTTGGAGGGTAATCTTGATCTCGATGCGGAAAAAGATCGATTGCAAAAATCGATAGAGAAGCTCGGAACACAGATTGAACAGATCAATAAAAAATTATTGAATAGAAACTTTGTTGAACGAGCACCAAAAGAAGTTGTTGAAAAAGAAGAAAATAATAAAAAAGAACTCGAAGAAAAGATAAAGAAAATCGAAACAAATATTTCACACCTGCAATAGTTTCAATATCTCTAATAATTATCATGAGTAAATTAAAATTAGATCTCCACGACATATTTAATAAAGGCAAGAAGATTGAGGATGCTCTTGCATCTATCATGAACGATGCGGTAAAAAAGAAGATAAAAACCGTTGAAATCATTCCAGGAAAAGGTTCGGGTCAGCTCAAAAAGAAAGTAATAAAGTTTCTTGAAAAAAATAAGGGGATGTATCACCGCATAGAGAAAGATTCGCATAATTGGGGTAGACTTTTTGTCCATTTCAAACATAACTAGCTTTGCTAGTTTTAACGCAAGGTTATTGTTCTCTGAAAAGGATTCTTTAAAATAAAAGAACACGCAGTGTTTTACCAGTATCCCCATTTCCCTGTCATAAGGACATAGATTCCGAGGCATAGGTTTGTTGTTGCGTGCGCAACGATACAATCAAAAATATTTTTTCGGTGATAAAGGATGATGTTGTATATAATTGCGGTAACACATGCTGCAATCCATTCCCATGACTGATGCCCAAAAGTAAAAAGCAAAATACTTCCAATGCATGAAAACCAGGTAAATGCGCCAATAGGCACTTTAGTAAAATCATTTGAGTTAATAAGGTAGCGAATAACGAGTGAACGAATAAACAATTCTTCAAAGAGGGGGACTATAAGAACAGCTCCTCCAAGACGAAAACTTACAAGGAATGTGGTTATGTAGATGTTTCCTGAAAGTGGGTTGTAGCCCTCTGCTGGTGGGTGTAGCTTATCAAAGGGCATATATTCAGTCAGTCCTATCCATAAAAAGAATACGAGGACGCCAAGAATAATAGACAGAAATGAAAAAGAAAAACGTATTTCCTTATATTTTTTCCACCAATATACTAAAAGACCCGCCGTAACCAGCGTTTGAATAGGATATATTAAGATAGCGAAGCTACCAAAATATGAAGAAAAAGAGCCAATTAAGATAAAAGCAATGTACGGAACGATATAAGGTGCTATAATCAAAAATGTTTTCATACTGTATTTTTTAGCAGATATTTTATAAAAAAGAAATATAATTATAATAATCTTAAAATATGAAATGATATAAATAATAAGAATTGGAGATTCTATGAACGAAGTGCATTTTAATTTAATCGCAAAAGAAATGAAACTCGATCCAAAACGTGTTCTTGCCGCAGTGTTGCTTCTTGACGGTGGTGCTACGGTACCCTTTATTGCACGATATAGAAAAGAATTAACAGATACTCTTGATGAGGTACAAATTACTGATATACGCGATAGGATCAATCAGCTGCGTGATCTCGATAAACGACGTGATGCGATTATTAAGTCTCTTGAAGAAAGAAAACTGCTTACTGAAACACTCAAGAAGAAGGTAATGGCTGCAGAATCTCTTACCGTACTAGAAGATATATACCTGCCGTATCGACCAAAAAAACGTACCAAAGCAACAGTGGCAAAAGAAAAGGGTCTGGAACCACTGGCAAAATTGATTTTTGAACAAACAGATGTTGATCTTATCGCGGCTACAAAAAAATATGTTAATAAGAAAAAAGGCGTGGAAGGCAGTGAAGATGCACTTGCAGGTGCTCGTGATATTGTTGCCGAATGGATGAATGAAGATCAGGGTATACGTGCAAAGATGAGAGAGCTGTTTGCGGCTGAAGGATTGATTAGGTCAAAAGTCTGTAAAGGTAAAGAAAAAGACGGCATTAAGTATAAAGACTATTATGAATGGGAAGAAAAAATAGCTACCGCGCCTTCACACCGTATTCTTGCTATTCGAAGAGGTGAAAGTGAAGGGTTTTTAATGGCACGCATCACTCCGCTTGAAGAAGATGCTGTTTCATTGATGGATCAATATTTTGTTAAAAATAGTACTGAGTCAGCTCAGCAGGTAAAACTTGCAGCACATGACGGTTACAAGAGATTATTATCTGTAGGTATGGAAACAGAAGTGCGGCTATCATCAAAGAAACGTGCTGATGAAGAGGCTATAACCGTATTTGTTGAAAATTTAAGACAGCTTCTTTTAGCATCTCCTCTTGGAGAGAAAAATGTACTTGCTATTGATCCCGGTTTTAGAACAGGGTGTAAAGTTGTGGCTATTAATAAACAAGGGAAATTTCTTTTTACTGAAGTGATATATCCTCATGGATCAGAATTTAGTGCCTCAGAAGCAACTGAAGCAGTAGTGAGTATGTGTAAAAAATATGAAATAGAAGCAATTGCGGTAGGTAACGGTACTGCGGGTAGAGAGACAGAAGCATTTGTTAGAGATATTAAGGCGCTAAACAAAATACCTGTGATACTAGTCAATGAAAGCGGAGCATCTATTTATTCTGCGTCTGCAGTTGCCCGTGAAGAATTTCCTGATCAGGATCTTACGGTACGTGGGGCTGTGTCTATTGGCAGGCGGCTCATGGATCCTTTATCAGAACTTGTTAAGATCGATGCAAAATCGATTGGTGTCGGTCAATACCAGCACGATGTAGACCAGAATGCGTTAAAAAATAGTCTTGATGATGTTGTTGTTAGCTGTGTAAATGCGGTAGGTGTTGAAGTAAATACATCAAGCAAACAGCTTCTGACCTATGTATCCGGTGTTGGACCAAAGTTAGCGCAATTAATTATAGAATATCGAAATGAAAATGGTCCTTTTACAACAAGAAAAGAACTGCTCAAAGTGTCGACACTTGGACCAAAAGTATTTGAACAGGCAGCAGGTTTTTTGCGTATACGTGGCGCAAAGAATAAACTTGATTGTAGTGCGGTACACCCTGAAAGCTATCATGTAGTTGAGGCTATGGCTAAAGATCTGGGTAGTACAGTAACTGATATTATATCTGACAGCTCACTTCAAAATAAGATAGATCTGAAGAAATATGTTACTGATACAGTGGGGTTACCGACTTTGCAGGACATTGTAAAAGAATTAGCGAAGCCGGGAAGAGATCCCCGCAAAGAATTTGAAGAGATAAAATTCCAGGATGGTGTAACAACAATGGATGATCTTAAAGTGGGGATGAAACTCACCGGAGTAATAACCAATATTACTGCATTTGGAGCATTTGTTGATATAGGCGTCCATCAGGACGGATTAGTCCATATCAGCCAAATGTCAGACGGTTTTGTGAAGAGTCCCGCTGATGTAGTAAAAGTCCAACAAAAGGTTACCGTAACCGTAATGGAAATTGATAAAGACCGAAAACGCATCGCTCTATCTATGAAGACCAAACTCGAGAAAGATTTTTCTCTCAAAAAAGACCATCCTAAAAAGGCGAGCCCATCGCAAAAGAGTGATTCATCTATGAGTGACTTTGGAAAAAAACTGATGGAAGCAGCTTTAAAGTCACAATAATTGTTATTACTCATATTTATAAGGTGCGCCTTTTTTTTGTTTGCAACACATATGAATTAAGTTATAATTTAGGATGTTATGAAGAAAAAAAGACATAAAAGCACTAAGTCAAGCGAGTTTCTGAGCGAGGAAATGGAATGGCTTTATCTTACACCTGCCCAGAGAATGCATGAGACAACAAAGTTATGGCAATTATTTATTGCTATGCGAGGGAACCTTGATCCTGAACCCGATCCTCAAAGTCCTTTCTATTTTCAAAAAAAATAAAGTCAAAGGCCTTTTAATTGGCGGCCAGGCATGCATTATTTACGGTGCAGCTGAATTTAGCCGTGATTCTGATTTTGTTGTACTTTGTAAAGAAGATAATTTACAGAGAATACGCATTGCATTAAAGGAATTGAAAGCTAAGATTATTTATGTCCCCCCATTAGAAATTGAATATTTAGAGCGTGGTCATGCCTGCCATTTTAGGTGCGTTGCCAGAGATGTACAGGGTTTACGGGTGGACGTAATTTCTAAACTCAGAGGTTGTGAACCGTTTGATGAATTATGGAAGCGAAGGAAGAGGATAATTTTGACAAGAACCAATTCTGTAGATGTAATTGGACTTAAAGATCTTGTCCAGTGTAAAAAAACTCAGCGGGATAAAGATTGGTTAATGCTTAAACGGCTGGTTGAAAATGACATTATTATAAACAAAGATAAGTGTCCATCCGATGATAAAATAAGATGGTGGCTTTTTGAATCCCGAATACCCGAAACCCTTATTAAGTTGACAGAGAAGTATCCTAAAATTGTAAAAAATTGCATATCTGATAGACCGTCTTTAATCTCAGCCATAAAAAAAGATTTACAAAAACTTAACGTGCAACTTCAAGAAGAAGAACGTGTAGAACGAGAGAAAGATATAGAGTATTGGACTCCCTTGAAAAAGGAACTGGAATTATTACGCAGGAAATTAAGATAGTTTATAGATTATATTAATAATTGGAATGCACGAAGTATAGTGAAAAGCATCCCAAGCCGGTTTAAGGGGTATTATTTTTATGAGAGACCTCTTTCCCTTGGACTTACAGTGGTCCTGAAAGCGGAATAGAGGGAAAAGGCAATAAAGGGAGTTGAGCCCTTATTCACTCTAAAACCTTATTAAGTTGACAGAGAAGTATCCTGAAATATGAGAAAAAACTGCATATCTGATAGATCGCTCTTTATTTATACAAAAATCAACAGTGTTGCACTGTAATTATTACGATTTGTAAGTGCTTTATATATAGTGATATATAATTATTTACCCCCCCCCAGCCCTTGACAAACCTTTTATTATCAGGTATAGTTCATTTATGAAACGAAAAAAGAAGAGGTCTGTACATAAACGGTATCTGAATAACAGAAAGAGTGAATTATGAAAGCATATTCTATCTCAATGTATCGGATGACACCCTTGATGAAGGTTATTAGTCTTGTTGTAGCATTTATTTTTATTTTTACTTCTACTACATTTGCTATTCCTCGCACAATGTTGGATGTAACCCAGTCCAAAGGGGTGCAATCTGTTTCAAAAGAAGCGGAGCTAACCTATCACATTAATCCGGCAAAATTTCTTGTGCCTGAAAATTTCGGTATGGTTACCGAACGGTTCATATCATCAGGAACAAAAAATGCAAAGAAACTCATTATCCAGATACAGGATTCTCATTGCAATTATGAAGCGCAAAAGAATATATCGAAAATGATTCAGATAATGGCTACGGATAAATCAACAGCCGGGGCACTGAAAATGATTTCAGTAGAAGGATCGCAAGGTGTCGCAAATTTTGATTATGAGCGTTCTTTCCCTAACAGGGAAATCAGAAGCCAAACAAGCGATTATTTTATGAAAATAGGCTGGCTTACCGGACCGGAATTGTATGAGATAGATTCAAAAGATAAGCCGCTACTTTTTTTTGGAGCGGAAGATAAAGATCTATACGAGAAAAATCTAGATTATTTCTTGAAGAGCAAAAAGGATATAGCGCGTGAACATGCATTTATAGATAAGGTATTGAGTGTAATAGCTGTTTTGAAAAGAAAAATATTTTCTAAGGCAATGCTTAATCTCGCACAGAAACGTCAAGAATGGGATGGTGGTATTCTACAGTTTACGGATTATTGCGGCTATATAGATAATCTAGCCTTAAAACACGGATTCGGGGAAAAAGGCGCAAAATATTTTAGTGATAAGAAAAAATATCCAAATTTCACTGCTGTTATGGAAAGTATTGATATTGAAAACAAAATAAATCCTAAAAAAATACAATCTGAAAGAGAGGCGATTGTTAGTCATCTTCAAAAAAAGATGGTCAAGGAAGAACTTTCAGAGCTTGTCAAACAATCATTACACTTGCGTATAGGTAAAATCACTTCAGATATGTTTTATAATTATTTAAATGAGGTGGTAATAAATAAAAAAATTGATATGAAAAAATATCCTAATTTAAAAGGATATATGCAAATAGTAAAACTGAACAGCGTATTAGATGCAGGAAAACTGTTTGGCGAAGTTGACAGGATAGAAAATGCAATAAAGAACAAAATGTTCAAGAATAGGGAAGAGAAAGAACTAGACCTGATGATAAAACAGGTAAATATAATGAAGAATCTTCTTAACTTGAGAATGTCGCGACGTGATCTTTCTTTCTATGACAATAATAAGAAAGATATGACAGCTGATAAATTGATAAGAAAAGTAGGCAAACTGGCTAAAAAAACCGGTATAAGCAGTGATCTTTCCGGCTCGATTGCATGGCTAAAGGCAAACAAAAATATAGATGTATCGGTATGTGAAGAATTTTATAAAGCGGCTTTAGCAAGAGATAAAGTGCTTGTTGAAAATACGATTAAAGAGATGGGTAGGACGAAAGCAAATGCGGTAGCAGTAGTGAGCGGAGGTTTTCATACGCAGGGTATGAAAGAACTATTTAAGGGTAAAGGGTATTCATATGTGGTGGTTACTCCCAGAATGACTAAAGCGTATAATGATAAAATATATCTTAGCCGAATGCTGAATAAGCAGACTGAATTTGACAAAATATTTGGTGCAACAGGCACGAGGCTTTCCGCATGGACAATGAGAGATAAGTTGATATTTAAGAAATCATGGGCTACCGAATTAGCGCTTATGGCAGAAAAGTTAGGTGATTTTATCGCATTCAGGCAGTGGATTTTTATGAATAAAACAGATCTCGGCATTGATATCGTTGAAGATAAAGATGGTTTAAAGATTGTTGATCAAAGTAACGCAAAACAGGTATTGGTGAGAGAGGGTAAAGATGGTGCTCCAGAAATAACAGAAGTGAGTACGATGTCTGCCAAAATTTCTGAAGAATCAGGAGTAGACAAAGGAGCAGGACATCGAGACATCACGGTGGCAGAAGCCGAGAGACTTTCTGATCGCATGAAAAGCCAATTGGGTTATTTTGTTGATAAGCTTCTGGAAGAATTAGCATCAACTGAATTTGATAATATGAAAAGAGATGCTCTGAGTATTAAAGCTCTCATTGCAGAGAATGGGAATCTTGAGGATATTAAAAAAGCGGTGAGTAAATTGCGATTATCAGAGAGCGAAGTTTATAAGCAATTGCAGGAAGAGGGCAAAGATATAGAAGAAGAGGCGTGGGTTTTTGATTGGATGGATTTCACGAAATATGTCGTTAAGAATAATTTAGAGGCTGAAGAGGAAGAAATTGTTGTAGTAGCTGCAGCAGCTGAAGCACGTGAAGTGATAAACCAGACAGACGGTGATGATGAACTTGTCAAAGGTTCCATGCTCGCCAAAGCGCCTGAGGTTAAGGTACACGATCACTGGGAAGAGATGAATTTTATTACGGCAGGTAATAAGAAGTCTGATGTGACAGAGCGTGTAAGAGCAATCAGTGCGCTTGGCGAAATGAAAACACCTTTGACTATTAAATCGGAAGTCATAGTAAAAAAGTTACAGGATCTGGCAGTGGATAAGGGAGAGCCAAATGAGGTGCAGCAGGCTGCAATACATGCGTTGATGGCGCAAGACGAGTCAAAAGCTATCGCTTTTATGGGGGAACACTCGCTTATTCTTGTTATGGATCAGACAGACGGTGATGATGAACTTGTCAAAGGTCCCATGCTCGCCAAAGCGCCTGTTAGAATACCTGCAGAGGCAATGGATCAGACTGACGGTGATGATGAGAAGAAGGTGGAGCCGCGATCGCACGATCACTGGGAAGCGATGAATATTCTTACGGCCGGCGACAAGAAGTCTGATGTGACAAAGCGTGTGGAAGCGATCAGGACGCTTGGCATGATGAAAGCTCCGTCGACTTTTAAGGTGGAAGACATAGTGAAACAACTGCAGGATATGGCGATGGACAAGGGAGAGCCAGTCGAGATACAGCAGGCGGCGCTCGCCGCGTTTATGGAGCTGAAAGGAGAACTTCCCGCGATGATTGAGGGGACGCCGTCGATGTTTGCCAAAGTGGCTGAGAAAACAGCACGTATAAAAGATATAGAAACGATTACTAATGAGATTCATGGCATTCCGGGTATGATAGATGAGTTCGATTTGAAGGGAAGAGAAGGGATGCCGACTGGCTTCGACCTGATTAAAAGATCGCAAGACGCTGATGAGCTGATATCGGCGAGGAGTGAACAAGAATATAAAGAAAGTCGCAAAAAGATAACCGATTGGTTGGATGAGATTAACAAGAAGATAGGGGTTGAAGCAAAAAATGTCATGCAAGAGAAAAAGGGAAAAGTGTTGGATGTTGTGTTGAAGGAATATGCCGGAAAGAGTTTTAAAAGAAATATAACTGGGGGTATCCCTCAAGGGATGACAGCGCTGGTGCAGGAGATTCAGCGGCGCGGAGAATTTCGTCTATTAACGGAACAGGATATTCAGGAAGTGTTGGAAAAGAATGTAATCGCTAATGTTCTTGCTAATCCGGCTGAGGGTAATTTCACAGTTAAGGTAATGATGAAAGAAGCCAAAGCGTCTGAAGTTACAAGACCAGGAGTTGGATCTACTGAAGGTTATGTGAACGAAGCGATATTGAATGCATATAATAGTTATGCAGAAAATCCTGATGGCGCAGTAGAACTAATATTAAATGCATTGAGTAATATGGAGGAAGATGAGTATCTTGTGAATCTGGTAACAGCGATTGATATATTGAGTGGCGTTAATCGCCCTAATTTCAATTCTTTAATCGATTATTTATTAGCTAAAAAAGACAGTACCGATCATAGTGGTTTAAAAGATGAGATTAAGCCGATAGTAGATGAAATACTTGCTGCTGAGATGGAGCTGAAAGGAGAACTTCCCGCGATGATTGAGGGGACGCCGTCGATGTTTGCCAAAGTGGCTGAGAAAACAGCACGTATAAAAGATATAGAAACGATTACTAATGAGATTCATGGCATTCCGGGTATGATAGATGAGTTCGATTTGAAGGGAAGAGAAGGGATGCCGACTGGCTTCGACCTGATTAAAAGATCGCAAGACGCTGATGAGCTGATATCGGCGAGGAGTGAACAAGAATATAAAGAAAGTCGCAAAAAGATAACCGATTGGTTGGATGAGATTAACAAGAAGATAGGGGTTGAAGCAAAAAATGTCATGCAAGAGAAAAAGGGAAAAGTGTTGGATGTTGTGTTGAAGGAATATGCCGGAAAGAGTTTTAAAAGAAATATAACTGGGGGTATCCCTCAAGGGATGACAGCGCTGGTGCAGGAGATTCAGCGGCGCGGAGAATTTCGTCTATTAACGGAACAGGATATTCAGGAAGTGTTGGAAAAGAATGTAATCGCTAATGTTCTTGCTAATCCGGCTGAGGGTAATTTCACAGTTAAGGTAATGATGAAAGAAGCCAAAGCGTCTGAAGTTACAAGACCAGGAGTTGGATCTACTGAAGGTTATGTGAACGAAGCGATATTGAATGCATATAATAGTTATGCAGAAAATCCTGATGGCGCAGTAGAACTAATATTAAATGCATTGAGTAATATGGAGGAAGATGAGTATCTTGTGAATCTGGTAACAGCGATTGATATATTGAGTGGCGTTAATCGCCCTAATTTCAATTCTTTAATCGATTATTTATTAGCTAAAAAAGACAGTACCGATCATAGTGGTTTAAAAGATGAGATTAAGCCGATAGTAGATGAAATACTTGCTGCTGAGGAGGAGTTGTTGTATGATAAACTTGCGGGGAAGCTTAATGGACTGAAATTAACAGAAGGTTCAGATGCAGAAAAGGCGCGTGATATTTTAGTAAGTGTCATAAAGACAGGTGATTTGGCTGTTATCAGGGCAACAATCTCTCGTGCTGTACTCGATATTCCCCGTGATGTGTTTCTTAATGATGTCAAGACAAACGTAGAAGATATGTTGAGTCCGGGGTTTGTTTCAAGCAGTTTAGGTGTTATGTATTATTCATTGATAGGTTTAAATGAGGCAATGCCGTCAGAGGAGTATTTTGGGGCTGAATGGAAAGTGATAAGCGAAACTGTTAAAGCCAACATTAATACCACGGCAGTTGCAGATAGCGCTCTACTAAATAAGGAAAACATTGATAAAAAAGAGATGTTGTTCCATCATGTTGAAAAAGCTACTGATCAGGTACAGCTTAAGATGCAGTTAAAAGAACACGTTGCGGCAGCGGTACAGGCAGTATTGCAAGGGCTTGATAAACGTGTTGTTGTTGCTGTAGATTATGCTGATTGGGATCAGGGAGTGTTCGATCAGGTCAAAGAAGAGGTCTTTAAAGAAAAGAAACTTATATCTGAGGAACAGAAGAAAAAGTTTAAAGAAATTATGGAGGATCACATAGTTATAGGAAAAGAAACGGATACTACGGATACTGTTGTGAGTGAAGCAAGAGATAAATTAGATGAGCTAAAAGCTTACACGCTTGTATCAATAGATATCCCTGCAGCACTATTTGGGAAATATGAAGATATGATTACATTGGAAAATCTCGCTATATTCCTCTTAACATCTAATGGCAAGATAAATGTCGTTGATCTTGATCTTGTTAAAGCGAAGGCTATGGGTCTTAAAGATGTGGTAGCTGCAATAGAAAGTGACAGTTTGTTGCCAATATTGGATGATGGTGCGACGATACGGACAAATGCTGTTATAAACGCGTATCAGGCACTTGGATTCCAGGCATAAAAATCGTAACTCGTAATAGCAAAGGGCATGTCACAGGTGATGTGCCCTTTGCTTTATTATTCTGCATCGTTGTGTAGAAATAATAACGCAGGTTAAAGCCCTGCGGCTAACGTACTAGAGTAGGATAGGTGTCCTGCCTGTCAAAAAGAAAAAGTTGGTTAAAAACTGATCATGGTTTCAAAATCTTCAAAAGTGATGAATCTTATCGTGCATTGATTTTCAATAACAGTTTCTTTAAGGTTATTATTGATAACGTAGGCAGTTTTTGTGTTTTTGTATCTGAGAAGGAATCTTCTTAGCCCTTTTGGTATTTTTAAATTTGTGATGTTGCTTTTAACTTCAATAGGTATGGGTTTTCTATCGATTGACAAAATGAAATCTACTTCATCTCCATCCTTTGTTCTCCAAAATTTAAGTTCCATGTTTGGAGCTAGCATAGAATGTAATTTTAAAAATACAAAACTTTCATAGAGGACCCCTTTGTCAGTACGTTCTGATACTGATGAGAAATCTTTTAATAATGCATTTCTTATTCCCAGATCGTATAGAAAAGTTTTGCATGATTTTCTTAATTCATTGCCTAGATTATTTGAATAGCTATATAAGCGAAAATTAACATATGTTTCTTCGAGGATATCAAGATATCGATTTATGGCTTTTGAACTGAGTCTGACCTGATTTGATAGCGAATGTATTGAAATAGTAGATCCTTGATTTTCGGCAAGTAGATATAGAAGGTGATTAAATGCTCTGATATTTTCTTCTTTGATAAGAGATTTAATGTCTTTTAATATATAACTACTGAGAAGCTCTGATAACATTTGTTGTTTTCTATCTTCAAAATCTGTATGAGTTAATCCTGGCATGCCTCCGTAACGCATATAATAATCCAAAGGATAATTTTTATAATGTGTTTTTAATTCTGAATACTGTAGAGGGTAAATTCTGTATAAAAACCTTCTTCCTGCGAGACTTTCTTTTAAATGTTTATGGATTTCTAAAGAGGACGATCCAGAACAAAAGATCTTTGTTTTAATATTGGAATCAAAAATAGCTTTGAATATTTTTGAAGCATTTTGAATATATTGAAATTCATCAATAAATACCATTTCTCCAGAATTACATATCATAGTAATAATATCTTTATTAGATTTATTGAATTCAGCGAGGACTTGTGGTTGTTCAAGATCGAAAAATGATGTTTTGTAACCGGACTTTTGAGCGTGTTTTTGAAGCTGTTTAAGTATGGTTGTTTTGCCAACCTGTCTTGGTCCCAAGAGAATATCAATCTCAGGTTGTGTTATTTCATTATGTAAAGTGTTAAGTATTAAACGTTTAATCATAACGATTACTAATGTAACCTATTAGGTTAAAATAGTCAATACATATTTTGCATACACTTCTGTATTTTGTGGACTAAAACGATTTTAATGATAAAATAAGCAACTTATCTAATGAGTGAGTGACGGTGGGGTAGGGTTGGATTTGCAGGGCTTTATAACGCTTCGCTCGCTATGACAGTAAGTACGTTTGTTGATTTACCATTACATAACTCACTAACAATTAATTATATATCGTATGAATAAACTCACATTAGTATCAGATTTTAAGCCGTTAGGAGACCAGCCTGAGGCAATTGAAGCGCTGACTAAAGGTATTATCGACAATAAACGTTTTCAAACTCTTCTTGGGGTGACCGGTTCGGGAAAGACATTCACTGTAGCAAATGTTATTGAACGCGTACAAAAACCGACTCTGGTGCTTTCTCATAATAAGACGCTTGCGGCACAGCTCTATTCAGAGCTAAAACAGTTCTTTCCTCATAACGCAGTAGAATATTTTGTTAGTTACTACGATTATTATCAACCGGAAGCATATATTCCTCAAACCGATACCTATATTGAAAAAGATGCGTCAATAAACGATGAATTGGAACGATTACGCCTTGCCGCGACCAGTTCACTCATGACACGCCGAGATACAATAGTTGTTGCTAGTGTATCCTGTATATATGGTTTGGGTTCAAAAGAAGATTTTGAAGAGCTCCTTATCATGGTAGAGAAAGGTCAGCATTTCACTCGAGAAGAACTGTTAAAAAAACTTGTTGATATTCAGTATGAGCGTAACGATATTGATTTTTATCAGGGTAAATTTCGTGTGCGAGGAGATAGGATAGAAGTGTTTCCCGCATATGCTGAAGACGCTATACGTATAGAAATATTTGATGATGTTGTCGATAGGATAACTCATATTGATCCTTTAACCGCAAAGATAAAAGAAGAAGTGGATATAGCGACTATTTATCCAGCGAAACATTTTGTTACCCCATATAGAAAGATTGAGCCTGCAACAGAAGCAATTTTAAAAGAACTTGATGAACGACTCAAATATTTCAGGGATCATAATAAGCTCCTTGAAGCGCAACGGATAGAAACAAAAACACGCTATGATATGGAGATGCTTCATGAAATAGGGTATTGCCAGGGAATTGAAAACTATTCGCGTCATTTGAGTGGTAGAGCTCCCGGTGAACGTCCGTCAACATTGATAGATTTTTTCCCTGATGATTTTCTTATGGTGATTGATGAGTCTCATGTCTCTGTGCCGCAGGTACGGGGCATGTTTAACGGTGACCGGTCACGTAAAAACACTCTTGTCGAACATGGGTTTCGCTTACCTTCCGCGCTTGATAACAGGCCGCTTAACTTTCATGAGTTTGAGCCTTTAATGAAAAATACCATATTTGTTTCAGCGACACCCGGTCCCTACGAATTTGAACGATGTCCAAAACCGATAGAGCAAGTCGTTCGCCCAACCGGTCTTGTTGAACCGAAGATAACCGTGAAGCCGCTTGCCGGTGAAATAGATGATCTTATCGGACAGTGTCGTAAACGGGTAAAGAAACATCAGCGTGTACTGGTAACAACACTAACAAAACGTGCGGCAGAAGATTTAACAACGTATTTAAGTAATGTCGGGATAAGAGTGAAATATCTTCATTCTGGAATCGATGTTTTGACGAGAGTTGATGTGCTTAAGGGGTTACGCAAAAAAGAATTTGATGTTTTAATTGGAGTTAATCTATTGCGTGAAGGGTTAGACCTACCAGAGGTAGCGCTTGTTGCTATATTAGATGCCGATAAAGAAGGGTTTTTGAGATCTGAAACAGCGCTTATTCAAACTTCTGGACGTGCCGCAAGACATATTGACGGTGAAGTTATTATGTATGCAGATAAGGTGACGAATTCTATGCAAAGAGCGATTTCTGCAATGGATTATAGACGTGAGAAACAGCTCGCATATAATAAAGAACACGGCATTACCCCTCGGAGCGTGCAAAAAGCTATCCGCGATGAAATGTCGGGGAAAAGTAACGCTGAAAATATTGTTGAAGATATCATTACTATTGCGGGTGAAGATTTTGAATTACACGAAGTGCTTTTTGAGCTTAATCGTGAAATGCAGGAAGCGGCTGAGAATCTTGATTTTGAACGTGCGGCTCAATTAAGAGATAAAATAAAAGAGATTAAAATGTCTCGATTATTTAAGAAAAAAGGGAAGTTTAAAAAAGTTCGTGCAAAAAAATAGATGGGGGAAAATCCATGAGTGATCTTGATTATTTAGAAATAAAAACGATAGTAGAAAATGCGTTGGAAGAGGATGTTGTTGGCGGTGATATTACAACAAATACACTCATACCGTTTGATTTGGAGTGTCGTGCAGAGGTGCTGGTAAAAGAAGACTGTGTGCTCGCCGGGATACCTGTCGCAATTGCTGTTTTTAAGTCGTTTGATTCTACCTTGATAATAGATGTCCTAGAAAAAGATAGTGCGAGCGTTAAAGCAGGGACAATAGTCCTAACTGTTGAGGGGAAAGCACGGTCAATACTAACCTGTGAACGTACTGTTTTAAATTTCTTGCAGCGTCTCTCGGGTATTGCAACAGTAACGAGATCATACGTTGATGCATGTGCTACTGATCGAGTTAAGATTTTGGATACGAGAAAAACGACACCGCTTTTGCGGTACTTAGAGAAATATGCTGTTCGAATGGGTGGCGGAGAGAATCATCGATATGGTCTTTTTGATCAGTTTCTTATCAAAGATAATCATCTTAAGTTACTAAAAGAAACAGGTAAAAATCCTATTAGTTTTAGTGTTATAACAGCAAAGAAATATTCACCCTCAATACCAGTTGAAATAGAAGTTGAACAAGTGGAAGATATTGAAGAGGCAGTTGAAGCTGGATGCGATATTATTCTACTTGATAATATGTCACCGGAAACAATCCAAACGGCTGTTGATATAGTTAAAGGAAGAGTTCTTACAGAAGCCTCCGGTGGTATTACATTAGAAAATGTTGCTGAGTACGCACAAACCGGTGTAGACAGAATATCTATCGGTGCATTGACTCATTCTGCCCGGTCTGTAGATATTAGTTTAGATATTGTTGAATAAGCGGGATATACATTTAATATGCAAAAGAATAATACAGTAAAAATTGATGAAGCACTAATAGAAGTATTACATAAACGTAAAAGTGAATATGTCTCTGGTGAAGAGCTTGCGCAGAAGCTGAATGTGTCTCGTACAGCTATATGGAATCATATTACTCATTTGCGTCAGTGTGGGTATGTTATTGATGCTGTATCGAATACAGGGTACCGATTAGTGAATATTCCGGATAAAATGTTGCCGGACGAGATTATGAGGCTTCTCTGTACAAAAATAATAGGACGAAACGTAGTTTCTTTTGAAGAAACTGCATCTACAAGCAGTGTTGCGTTGCGTATGGCTGAAGATGGTGAACCAGAAGGAACTATTGTAATAGCCGAATCGCAAAATAAGGGCAGAGGAAGACACGGAAGATGCTGGTCATCACCTAAAGGTAAAGGGCTATGGTTTTCGTTGATATTACGCCCCGATATTTCTCCTCAAGATATATCTCAGATAACCTGTGCAGGTGCAATTGCGTGTGCGCGAGCCATTACTGATATATCAGGATGTGAAACAGAAATAAAATGGCCAAACGATATTATAGTAGGCGGTAAGAAAATAAGCGGTATATTAACGGAAATAAACTCTGACCTTGAAGGTATTCGTTATGTTGTGCTTGGTGTTGGGATTAACGTGAATGTTGATAAAACCGATTTCCCGAAAGAGATAAGAAATATTGCGACGTCAATGAAGATAGAACTTTCAAAAAACGTTTCACGGCTTTCAGTGCTCGGTTCATTTCTTCAATGGTTTGAAGAATATTATTTAGAGCTGCAAAGTGGAAAATTTGATAGGATCAGAACTGATTGGATAAGTCTTTCCAACACCATAGGTAAATATGTTACTGTTGAAACACAGGGTAAAAAGATTGAGGGGTATGCAACAGGGGTTGATCCGAAAGGAAACCTTGTTGTGCGGCTTCCAAACGGGCTAAATGAATATGTAATGAGCGGAGATGTAACAGTACAATGAATAAGAATACATTGCTTACCTGCGATATAGGGAATTCTGAAATACATTTTGGCGTTTTTGTTGGTGATACATTGAAAAAGTCATTTCGTATTTCTTCAAAGCTTCCGTATGAAAAGATGAGAAGTGAAGCGGCCAAAAGAATGCCTAAAGAGTGCGATTCCGTTATTCTCGGGAGTGTTGTTCCGCACGTAACAAAAAAGCTCGGTCGAATAATAAAAAACACCTTAAAGGTTGATCCTCATATTGTTTCTTCATCAACTAAATGGGGAATAGACCTGAAGTATAAAAACCCTCAAACGCTTGGTGTTGATAGGCTTGCTAATAGTATTGGCGGATTTGCACTCTATGGCGGCCCGCTTATTATTGTTGATTTTGGTACTGCGATTACGTTTGATGTTGTCGACGGAAAAGGTAATTTTATTGGGGGTGCTCTTATCCCTGGATATGCACTTCAGTGTGATAGTCTTGGTGACAATACCGCGCAGTTACCGAAAGTTACCAAAGGCGCAGGATCTTCCAGTAAAATAGGTGATGATACACATTCATGTATTAAACTTGGTGTTACGGTTGGGGTATGTGGCGCTGTTAAAGAAGTGTTGGCACACCTCAAGAATATTAAGGGAATACAAAAAAAGGAATTAAAAATTCTTGCAACAGGCGGGCACAGCTACTATTTTGCGACGCGTGCAAAAATATTTGATGTTGTATGCCCTGATTTGACATTGATTGGGCTAAAAGAAATGTATAAAAGGATTGTTCAATGAACTATGCATTAGTTTTTCGTACTACACACCAGACAATGATGGCGGAAGAAGTATTATCATTAAACAGTTATTATTTTGATACGTTACCATTGCCAAAAGAAATAAAAACCGGTTGTACGATAGCGTTATCAATTCAAAAAGATGATTGTCCGTTAATTATCGCTCTCTTGAAAAATGAGAATATTGTTGTTGAGGGTGTGTATGAGGTTGGTGATGCAGGGTGGAAGAAAATTGATTATGCGCACAAGGTTGATAGAAGGGTTTATCTCGACAATAATGCTTCAACACCGGTAGCGCATGAGGTGGTGCATGTACTCTTACCGTATCTTGAAGAACACTATGGAAATCCCTCATCAATTCATTTAATTGGTCGTGAAGCGCGGATTGCGATCGATGAGGCCAGAGATGAAGTTGCCACTCTTATGGGTGCTGAATCAGAAGAAATTATTTTTACCGGTAATGGTACGGAGGCAAATAATTTTGCGATAAAAGGTATAGCTGAGCTCCATGCTGTAAATAAAGGGCATATCATTACTACGGTTATTGAGCATCCGAGTGTTCTGGAGTCGTGTCGGTACTTAGAAAAATATGGTTATGAGGTAACGTATCTTCCTGTTGATGCATTTGGTTTGGTTTCGGCTGATCAAGTAAAAAACGCGATAAAAAAGAATACGATACTCATTACCGTGCAGTGGGCAAATAATGAGATTGGTACTTTGCAGCCGGTAACAGAGATCGGGACGCTTGCGCTCGAACAGGGGATAGTTTTTCATACTGATGCGATACAAGTAATCGGTAAAATACCTTATGACGTACATTCTTTACCAATTGATATGTTAACTTTTTCTGCGCACAAGTTTTATGGGCCAAAAGGATGTGGGGGGCTATATATTCGCCGAAACATACAGGTGTTACCGATCATTCATGGTGGTAAACAGGAACGTGGTATGCGTGCAGGTACAGAAAACAGTATTGGCATAGTTGGTGCGGGAGCGGCTGCGATGCTTCTTAAAGAATCACAAGTTGAAGATAGTACAGAAATAAAAAGATTAAGAGATCTTCTCTATGAAGGGATTGCATCCTCTATAGAAGGTATTAAGGTGAATGGTGATCCTGAAAAACTTCTGCCGAATACATTAAATATTAGTTTTAAGGGTGTTGATGGCGAGTCTTTACTTATCAATCTTGATCTTGAAGGGATCAATGTCTCAACAGGATCAGCGTGTGCAAGCGGGTCAACTGAACCATCATATGTCCTGAAAGCGTGTGGTGTTTCAGATGAATATATAAACGGAGGTATCCGTTTTTCATTAGGAAGAGAGAATACTGAGGACGATATCCTTTATACCATCGAGAAGACTAAAGAGATCGTTAATCGGTTACGTAAGAAACAATAAGCGAGCAGATGTAATGTCTAAACAAGATAAAAAGCGAGTTGCTGTACTTTTAAGCGGTGGTGTTGACTCTTCAGTTGCCGCATTTTTTTTAGCACGAGACGGGTATGATGCTATTGGTCTTACCATGAAGGTATGGCAAGACGAATGTATTAAAACCGATAGAGAAAACTGTTGCGGTCCGCGTGCACTTACCGATGTTAGAAAGATCTGTCATATTCTCAAAATCCCTTATTATGTTCTTCGATGTGAAAAAGAATTCAAAAAACGTGTCATAGACTATTTTTGCCAAGAATATTCCAATGGGAGAACACCGAACCCCTGTGTTATCTGTAACGATAAACTGAAATTTGAAACATCACTAGAAAAAGCACGTGAGTTTGGTGCTGATACGATTGCAACAGGGCATTATGCGAGAATACACGAGAGGGTGGTTTGTGGTAAAAAACGATATGTTTTGGCTAAGGGTGTTGATAAAAAAAAGGATCAATCATATTTTTTGTTCAATCTTACACAAAAACAGTTGCGTCACGTGGTGTTCCCGTTAGGAGAGTTGGGTAAAGATGAGGTAAGAAAGGTCGCAAAAGAGAATGGCTTTCCTGTTCATGATAAAAAGGACAGCACAGAAATATGTTTTATCCCTGATAATGATTACAAGTCATTTCTAAAGAAGCAGCATGTTAAGGTGAAAAAAGGAAATATTGTTGATACGGAAGGAAAAGTATTAGGAACTCATGAGGGGATACAGTTTTATACGATTGGGCAACGACGTGGTATTGGGATAGCCGCAAAAAACCCATATTATGTTGTGCGTATTGATGTAGAGAAAAACATAGTCATTGTCGGTGATAATGATGATCTCCTGAGAAAAGACTGTGTTGTAAATGAAGTCAACTGGGGGGCTATTACGTCATTAGATGCGAAGATGAATGTTACCGCTAAGATACGGTATAATTCTCCTGCAGTATCTGCGGTGATTTATCCTTTAGCTAAGAAAAAAGTTAGGGTAGTTTTTAAGACAGTGCAGCGAGCAGTTGCGCCGGGGCAGGCTGCGGTATTTTATGACGGAGACGATGTTGTCGGGGGAGGATGGATAACGCATGAAAAAGATTGAACGTATTATTCAGGATTGGTGTGTTCTAAAAGGAATCACTGTAGGGGTTGCAGAGTCATGTACTGGAGGTTTGCTATCAAAAAGACTAACTGATATATCCGGGTCTTCAGATTATTTTTATGGTGGTATGGTGTCGTATAATAACAGTGTAAAGATAAAACTGCTTGGCGTGAAAAAAACGACTCTTGTTCGATACGGCGCGGTAAGTGACCGGACTGCTTGTGAGATGGCTCTCGGTGTGTGTAAAGAAATGAGCGTTGATATTGGTGTTTCCATTACCGGTATAGCCGGTCCCTCGGGTGCTACAAAAACGAAACCAGTAGGCACAGTTTATATCGGCATAGTAGTGAAGAAAAAGGTTACGTCTCAAAAATATCGGTTTACCGGTACAAGAACACAGATAAGAGAAAAAGCAGTGAGTGCTGCATTAAAACTTCTTAAAAAAGTTGTTTCTGTGTGGGTGTGAAATAATAATATATGGATACAATACGTACTTTTATTGCAGTAACACTTTCCCTAGAAATAAAAGATTCTCTTAATGATGCACAACGACGTATAAGTATATCTGATATCAATGCAAAGTGGGTTCACCCGGAAAATATTCATGTAACACTAAAATTTCTTGGAGATACACCAGTAGATAAGATTGATGATATCAAAGGAATATTAGCGGCGATAACGCAAAAACATAGCACATTTCCTGTTACACTGAAAAATATTGGTCTTTTTCCTAACGAACGTAAACCACGGGTGATATGGGCTGGTATCACTGAGGGAGCACATATCATTGCACAGATTGCGGCTGAAATAGAAAATGAGCTTAAACCTATTGGTTTTGAGAAAAAAGATCGTTTATTTGTGCCTCATATTACCATTGGACGGATAAAATCTGGTCCCTCAACAAGAAAGTTACTTGATATCGTAGACGATATGCAGGATAATGATTTTGGACAAATGCAGGTTAAGAGTATAACATTCATTAAAAGTACGCTTACCAAAGATGGTCCACTATATGATATTATACATGAGGCACAACTAACATAAATATAAAGATATAGTAACTATAAATAATGAAGACTTCTGCGAAATGACGTTTAGCGGAGTCATCGCGAGGAGCGAAGCGAGGAAGCGATCTCGAGAAGAGTAAGAAGTAGAGCAAAAGCAACGGGATAGCAAACGATTGCCGAAA